>ERZ1643251.1475-NODE-1475-length-26543-cov-39.433744_pt1 | contig 26543 bp, 14 predicted proteins | sample MGYA00579261_ERZ1643251 | MGnify/ENA primary metagenome ERZ1643251 (study PRJEB29033, sample SAMEA4952267) | chicken gut metagenome | biome: Broiler Chicken; feature: Gastrointestinal Tract; material: Caecum | place: Ireland | collected 2018 | study: Broiler... | reverse complement strand
ACCCAGTACCGCGGGGTGGATTCCACAAGGCGGGGGAAGGCCCCGCCTTTGGTGGGTCTTTGGTGACTTTCTGCCCAGTCAGAAAGTTACCCCAGCGGAGCGTCCCCACCGGGGGCGCTGGTCTGCGCCTGACAAATCGGAGAAGGACAGGCCCTGCCCGTCACCGCCTTCACCGTGCCACATAGACAGATTAAAATATGACCTGTACCAGCACCATATAGAAAATGGTCCCCCCCATGATGGAGAGCATATTGTTGCGCTTCCACAGGTGAAGTCCCACCACGGCGGCGCAGGCCAACAGTGCGGGCAGCCACTGGTCTGTGGAGGTAAAGCGCACCCCCTTCAGGCAGTACACAATGAGCATGGCAATGACCCCGGCGGGGAGATATTTGCCCAGATAGAGCACCACTTTGGGGGGCTTGCCCCCTCGGTCAAAGAGGAAAAAGGGCAGGGCCCGGGTGAGGAAGGTCACCACCGCCATCACCGCAATGGCGGCAGCCGTTTGGGCGACACTCATACCTTTTCCTCCTCTCGGTCCAAATAGGGGCGCAGCAGCAACAGCCCCGCCACCAAAATGCCCAGGGCGGGGATGAGAAACTGTCCATTCTCCGCCCCCAGGGCCAGCAGGCACACCAGAGTGCCCCCCGCTCCCAGAAACACCGGCAGGTGCCGGGAGGCAGACTGCCACTGCTCCACGGCGATGACCAGGAAGAGGGCGGTCATGGCAAAGTCAATGCCCTGGGTGTTGATGGTGATGAGGGCACCCGCCACCGCCCCAATCACCGACCCGGCAATCCAATACAGCTGGTCCAGCAGGGCGATGGCAAAGTAGAAGTCCCGGGGCTCCACCCCCTCCGGCGCCTCCACCCCCGCCAGCAGGGCGTAGGTCTCGTCGGTGAGGGAAAACATCATGTACCACTTCCGTGCCCCCATGCCCCGGAATTTCTCCAGCATGGACAGGCCGTACACCAGGTGTCGGAAATTGATGATGAGGGTCAGCAGGGCCACGTCCGCCAGGGGAGCCGCCGTGGACAGCAGACTCACCCCCAGATACTGGCCGCTTCCGGCGTAAATGGTCATGGACATCAGGGCCGACCACAAAGGCACATACCCCGCCGCCGACATCATCCACCCAAAGACGATGCCAATGGACAGATAGCCCATGAGCACCGGCACCGTGTAGGGAAAGGCGGCGGCGATGGTCTTCCGGTTCATGTCAGGTCACTTCCTTGCGCTTCTCTTTTGTACGCTATTATACGAAAGTATTCAGCGTTTGGCAAGGGCCGTTCCACTCCCGTACAAATTACCCGGATTTCTCCCCTCTCAACAGGGCAATCACCAGGTCAAATTGAGAATTTATCCGGAAAAAGCACCCCGAACCACCACAAAAATAGCATTCGAATATCTGGATATTTTGCAGATACTCCTTGAATGACCGGGTGATAGCCATGAAAATTTTATATTTTACTTACTTTTGTTCAATTTGTATTGTTAAGAAGGGAGAAAATACGTTATCTTCGTCCATATCGTTGATGTCCGTGCAACTGCATGCTAAGATTTTCCTGACAAAGGGGTTTGCAGCGCCCTGCGGACCCAGACAGCTGGTACGCTGTCAGAAACAAACGAGAAGGAGGACAAACCATGAGAAACACGTTTCTAAAACGAGCAGTGGGAGTTGCGCTGGCTCTGACCATGACCCTCAGCGCCATTCCCCTCTCACCCCGGGCTGTGGCAACTTCGGACAGCGGGAATCAGACCTTTACCAATCCCGTGATGTATGCCGACGTCCCGGATGTGGACGTCATCCGGGTGGATGACGCCTACTACATGGTGAGCACCACCATGCACCTCTCCCCCGGCTGCCCCGTGATGAAATCCACGGACCTGGTCAACTGGGAGACGGTGAGCTACACCTACGACATTCTGGATGACGGCGACAAGTTCGCCCTGCGCAACGGGGAGAGCGACTACGGCAACGGCTCCTGGGCCGCCAGCATCCGCCACTACAACGGCAAGTATTACGTATCCTTTGCCAGCCTGTCCACCGGGAAGACCTACATTTTCTCCACCACCGACGTGGAAAACGGCACCTGGCATCGGTCTGAGTTCAACGGCTACCTCCACGACGTGTCCCTGCTCACCACCCAGGACGACGGCATGTACGTGGTCTACGGCAGCGGCACCGCCCGGTGCCGCCCCGTCTACGAGGACGAGAATGGGGACATCACCCTGGGCGACGAGGTGACCCTCATTGAATACACCGGCCTGGACAACGACGGCAATCCGGTCAACGGTCCTGTGTCCTACATCTCCGAGGGCATCCACGCCTATGAGATCGGGGACTACTACTACCTGTTTATGATTCAGTGGCCCACCGGCGGACGCCGACAGGAAGTCTGCTGGCGCGCCTCCTCCCTGGACGGCCCCTGGGAGAGCCGCAAGGTCTTCGACTCCGACTTGGAGTTTGACGGCCAGATGGACAACGCCGGCGTGGCTCAGGGCGGCGTGGTGCAGGCGGCTGACGGCTCCTGGTACGCCATGCTCTTCCAGGACCACAGCTCTGTGGGCCGCATCCCAGTGCTGGTACCTGTGACCTGGGAGGACGGCTGGCCCGTGTTCGGCGATGAAAACGGACAGGCCCCCGTGGAGATGGACCTCCCCGGCACCTACACCGGCGAGAAGGACATCGTGGTGTCTGACGAGTTCTACAACGGCCAGCCCCACTCCTTCGCCGCCGACAACCGCAGCGTGTCCACCGCCGCGGACACCGCCGCCCAGAACGCGGCAGCGGTAGAGGCCCAGCCCACCGCCGACCAAGAGGCCGAGCGGATGGAGCTCATCGTCAACGGCGGCTTTGAGGACGGCACCGAGAACTGGGCCGTCCAGGAGGCCGCCACCCTCACCCCCGTGGACGAGGACGGCAACACCGTGCTGCTGGTGTCCGACCGCACCAGCACCGCTTCGGGCCCCAAGCAGCTGCTCACCGGAAAGGTGCACGCGGGCCAGACCATCTACGTCAGCGCCCGGGTGCGCTACGACGAGGGCCCCGATACCCGGCTGTTCCACATCTCCATGCAGAACAACGCCGATGGCAACCTGTGGGACGGCATCGACAACGCCGGGTCCGCCACCGCCAAGCGGGGCGAATGGACCACCATCACCGGTTCCTACACCATCCCCAATGACGCTGACCTGTCCTACAGCAGCATCTTTGTGGAGACCAACTGGACCCCGGAGCAGGACCCGGACACCGACCTCATCGACTTCTATGTGGACGATGTGTCCGTCACCGTGGAGGTGGAGGAGCCGGACTACGGCATTATCGTCAACGGCGGCTTTGAAAACGGCTCCGAGCCCTGGGCCGTCCAGGAGGCCTCCACTCTGGAGATTGTCACCGAGGAGGCATTCAGCGGCTCTTATTCCGCCAAGATCTCCGACCGCACCAACACCGCCTCCGGCCCCAAGCAGGTCCTCACCGGACAGCTGATCCAGGGCCAGAAGGTCCAGGTCAGCGCCAAGGTCAAGTACAACGATGGCCCCGCCTCCAAGACCTTCAACTTCTGCATCCAGTGCGGCGACTGGCGCGGCATTGACGTGGTGGGCTCGGTCACCGCCCAAAAGGGCCAGTGGGCCACCATCACCGGCACCTACACCATCCCCAACGATGCAGACATGTCCTATGTGGGATGCTTCATCGAGACCGCCTGGACCGCCGCCCCCGACCCCACCAACGACCTGTTCGACTTCTATGTGGACGACGTGTCCGTGGTGGTGCTGCCCGACGAGAAGGAGCCTGTGGAGCCCGGGGAGAACGACGACAACGGCTCCTATCTGGACCTGGCCTGGCAGTGGAACCACAACCCCAACAACAACGACTGGTCCCTGACCCAGCGCAACGGTTTCCTGCGCCTGACCACCGGTACCAAGGCCAAGAACATCCTGGAGGCCCGGAACACCCTGACCCAGCGCACCTACGGCCCCACCTGCTCGGGCAATGTGGCCCTGGAGATCGCCGGGATGAAGAACGGCGATGTGGCCGGACTGGCCGCCTTCCAGCAGCGGTACGGCTATGTGGGCGTGAAGATGGAAAACGGCACCAAGTACCTGGTGATGACCAAGACCGAGTCCGACTCTGACCCCAACGGCACCGAGGTGGAGCGAGTGGCTCTGGACAACGGGGTCAACCGGGTATACCTCCGGGTGGACTTCGACTACACCCAGCGCAAGGATCAAGCCACCTTCTTCTACAGCCTGGACGGCGCAGCGTGGACCCAGATCGGCAACACCCTGCAGATGGCCTACACCATGCCCCACTTCATGGGCTACCGCTTCGGCCTGTTCAACTACGCCACCCAGACCACTGGCGGCTATGTGGACTTTGACTACTTCCACGTCTCCGACCAGGGCTCCAACGGCTCTGAGACCGTCCTGAATGCCTCTCTGGACGACATCGACGACGTGCTGGGCGTGGCCTACGCCCAGGTGGAGCTGCCCGTGAAGCTGGACACCCTCCCCGACGGCGACTACACCAAGCTGGAAGCGTCCCTGAACATTCCCGACGACTTCACCGTGTCCGGCGTGGTGTTTGACGAGAAGAACGTCACCGGAGAGGCCACTTACACCTATCAGGACGGACGTCTGGTGCTCACCGTGTCCGGCGACAACGTCAACTATCAGGACAACGGCGGCACCGGCTTTGCCACCGTCCAGCTCCAGCTCACCGACTACACCACCCAGAACAAGACCGTGCAGGTGCGCACCGACTACGTGCGGGTCACCGGCGGCAACGTCTCCTATCGGGTGGACAACGCCGTGTCCAACATCTCCCTGGTGAAGCTGGACTCCGAGGCCCTGGCCAAGATTCCCGGCTACTCCAACCCCCTCATCGACTACGACTTCGGCGCGGACCCCTTCGCCCTGGAGTACAACGGCCGGGTGTACGTGTACATGACCGCCGACCAGTTCGAGTACGACCAGAACGGCAATATCATCGACAACACCTATTCCAAGATCAACTCCCTCCACGTCATCTCCTCCGCCGACCTGGTCAACTGGACCGACCACGGCTTTATCCCCGTGGCAGGCCCCAACGGCGTGGCCAAGTGGGCCAACAACTCCTGGGCCCCGGCCATCGCCTACAAGCAGATTGACGGACAGGACAAGTTCTTCCTGTACTTCTGCAACGGCGGCGGCGGTATCGGCGTGCTGGAGGGCGACTCCCCGGTGGGTCCCTTCACCGATCCCCTGGGCCACGCCCTCATCGACGGCAGCACCCCCGGCACCCAGGGTGTGCCCTGGATTTTCGACCCCGCTGTCATGGTGGATGACGACGGCACCGGATACCTAGTCTTTGGCGGCGGCATCCCCGCTGGCCAGGACCTGAACCCCAAGAGCGCCCGCATTGTCCGTCTGGGTGACGACATGATCAGCCTGGACTGCGAGCCGGTGATGATCGACGCCCCCTGCATGTTTGAGGACGGCGGCATTCACAAGGCCAACGGCAAGTACTACTACACCTACTGCTCCAACTTCTCCGGCAACCACTCCGCCGTGGAGGGCTACCCGGGCTACGGCATCATCTGCTATATGGTCAGCGATGACCCCCTGGGCCCCTATGAGTACTGCGGCGAGATTCTCCAGAACCCCTCCACCTACTTCGGAGTGGGCGGCAACAACCACCACGCCATCTTCAACTTCAAGGGCACCTCTTACATCGTCTACCACGCCCAGACTCTGGGCCAGGCCATGGGCATTGAGAAGGGCTATCGTTCCACCCACATCAACGAGGTGGAGTACTACGCCGATGGCCGCATCGTCCCCATCCAGGCCGACCGAGAGGGCATCAGCCAGCTGGAGACCATGAGCCCCTATCAGCTCACCGCCGGGGAGACCATCGCCTGGCAGGCCGGTATCAAGGTAGAGGCCTGTGACCAGCCCGGCCAAGGCCTGTCGGAAGTGAACAACCGCGCCGTCACCGACATCCAAAACGGCGACTGGATTGCCGTGGCCGGTCTGGACTTCGGCGACAAGGGCGCTGCCTCCTTCACCGCCAGCATCGCCGCCCAGGCGGGCGGGGCTGTGGAGCTGCGGGTGGACTCCCCCGACGGCACCGTGGTGGGTACCCTCACCGTGCCCGCCGGAGACGGCACCTATCAGACCCTCACCTGCGATGTCACCGGCCTCACCGGGGTGCACAACCTCTTCCTGGTGTTCACCGGAGACGACCAGGCGGAGAACCTGATGAGCCTGGACACCTGGCAGTTCACCGAGGCGGGCGAGTCTGCTTCCGCCAACAAGGCCCTGCTGCAAGCCACCTATGACTACGCCGTGAATCTGGACACCACCGGTGTGGTGCAGGCCGCTGTGGACGCCTTCCAGAAGGCCATGGACGAGGCCAAGGCCGTGCTGGACAACCCCAACGCCACCCAGGAGCAGGTGAACACCGCTTGGGACAACCTGCTGGAGGGTATCTGGGGTCTGGGCCTGAAGCAGGGCGACAAGACCATGCTGGAGCTGCTCATCCACAAGGCAGAGGGCATGCTCCCCAATGAGAGCAAGTACCTGCCCGACCACTGGCAGGAGCTGCTGGACGCCCTGGCCGCCGGTCAGGACGTGATGGAGGACGGCAATGCCCTCCAGGGCGACGTGGAGACCGCCGTGGACGAGCTCCTCACCGCCATTCTGGCCCAGCGCTTCAAGGCGGATAAGTCCATCCTGGAAGACCTCATCGGCGCTGCCCAGGACATGGACCTCACCGGATACACCGCCGAGTCCGTGGCCACCTTCCGCTCCGCTCTGGCCGCTGCCCAGGCTGTGATGGCCGACGAGAGCCTGTCGGAGGACGACCAGCAGGTGGTGAACGACGCCGTGGCCGCGCTCCAGAGCGCCATGGACGGCCTCACCGCCGAGGGCGACGTGCAGCCCTCTGAGAAGCCTCAGGAGAGCCAGAAACCTGAGCAGACCCAGGCACCTGAGGCCACCGACCAGCCTCAGGCCACCCAGAAGCCTGAGAACGTGCCTCAGACTGGGGACTCCGCCCAGCTGATGGGGTACGTGGCGGCCCTCACCGCCGCTGTGGGCCTGCTGGCTGGCGCTGCCTATGTGTCCCGCAAGCGTCGCAGCTAATCCCAAATCAAGCAAAAAGTACGGTCAGCGAAAGCTGGCCGTACTTTTTGCTGTTTCAAGAGACAATTTCTTCTCCGATTTCCTGGGCAGGAACCAGCGCCCCCGCCGGGGACGCTCCGCTTATGCCCGATTTCTCCCCGATGAGAAATCGGGGAAAGAATCGCCAAAGGCGGGGCCTTCCCCCGCCTTGTGGAATCCACCCCGCGGTACGGGGAGCCCCTGCACATTTCTCTTTGCGGCCCTTGGCCCGGTGGGGTCACATAGAGGGCATGGCAATTCTTTTGTAAGTTTCAGCTTCTACGACAAATAAAACTTCTACCACCAGGGCCTCACCCTGGTGTGCAACGGTTCCCAGTTGCCGATAGCCTGGCTCCCGGCGGCGGGAACGCCCTAAGCGGGTTTTGGTTTCTTTTGCCCGTTCAAAAGAAACCCCCAGCGGGAAGCGCGTCTTCCCTCGCCAGGGGAGAACGGCCACGTCTGAGACTTGGGAGAGGGGCGCCCTCTCTCCCACACTTCATATATTTTTCTTGTTTCCACTGCCCCTTTGCGCTATACTAGATCTAATATCAAGCAATACTACGGGAAGGTGCATGTATGAAACAGCTGCTCTTTGTCTACAACCCCAAAGCGGGCCGCCAGCGGGCCAAAACCATGCTCTCCGACGTGCTCACGGTGTTCGCCCAGGAGGGCTACCAGATCACCGTGCGCCCCACTCTAGGCCCCGGAGACGCCACCCAGGTGGTGGCAGACACCGCCGCCCACTATGACCGGGTGGTGTGCTGCGGCGGGGACGGCACCCTCAACGAGACGGTGGGCGGGCTGCTCTCCCTGCCCCAGGAGGAGCGACCGGTTCTGGGCTATATCCCGGCGGGCACCACCAACGACTTTTCCCGGAACATCAACCTGCCCCGCTCCACCCAGGAGCTGGCCCGGGTGGCCTGCGGCGGCGTGCCCCGGTCCATCGACGTGGGGGACCTGGGCGGACGGCAGTTTCTCTACATCGCCGCCTTCGGGCTGTTCACCGACGTGTCCTACTCCACCCCCCAGGCCTCCAAAAACCTGCTGGGCCACCTGGCCTATGTGCTGCAAGGGGCGGGGCGGCTGGTGAACTTCCCCAGCTACCAGGTGAAGGTCACCACCGACCAGGGCCTGGAGGTGGAAGGGGAGTTCATCTACGGCATGGTGTCCAACACCGTGTCCATCGGCGGCATGGTCAACCTGCCCCGGGACCTGGTGTGCCTGGACGACGGCCAGTTTGAGGCCCTGCTCATCCGCACCCCCAAGACCGCCAAGGACTGGCAGTCCATTCTCACCGCCCTCACCACCCAGAAACTGCCTGAGGACGGCAGTGTGGTGGGCTTCACCTGCTCCCAGGCCCACTTTACCAGCCCCAAGCCCCTGGCCTGGACCGTGGACGGGGAGTTTGGCGGTGACTATACCGACTTGACCATCTCCAACCGCTCCCGGGTACTCACCATTGCCTGCGGAAATTAACGCGCGGAAAAAGGCTCCGCCTTTTCCCACGGGAAGGATTGCGTGACGCCCGGGGCTCGATTTCGAACGAAACAGTCACCCCAGGCGCCATGAGAAGTGTCATTTCCGATGCACATGTCCCCGGAAATGACGAGATTTCAATTTCTTCCGTCACCTGCGGGTGACGGAACTCTGCGAGGCTTAAAATCCCTCCGGCCTAGGCCGGAGGGATTTGTTTTTTCCTTACTCTTTCGGCCAAACCAGGGAATAGTAGTTCCGCTCGATGACCAATTTGGCATAGGTGTACTTGGCGCCCACCAGGCTCTTGACCCGGCTGACGTAGTTCTCGTCCACCGTCACACCCTCCCGGGGGGTAAAGGTCCCGGTGGAGGCCTCATAGGTGCCCGCAGCAGTGATCCAGCTGCTGCCATACCCCTTGTTGGCGAACACCACCAGGGGCATGTTGCTGGAATACTGATTGGCCTGGTAGTTGGTGGCGAAAATGTCCCGGCCGGAGTAGAGCCGGGAGTCGTACTCCAGCCCGAAGAGGTTGGACAGGGTGGGCACGATGTCAATGGCGGAACAGGGGGTGTCCACCACCACCGGCTCCTCCATGCACCCGCTCCACAGGATGAAGGTGTTGCGGTAGCGGGAGGTGTCCCGCTCGGTGTCGTCCACGCCGGACAGCTCTTTGTAGTAGTCGGTGCCCCCCTCTGTCAGGGCGTAGGGGTAGTGGTCGGCGGTGAGGGCGATCACCGTGTCGTCGGCAATCCCCGCCTCCTCCAGCTCCTTGACCAGGTACTCCATGGCGTACTCCAGCTCCATATTACAGGCCAGATAGGCCTGCACCTGCTCCGAGGCATCGGGGTACTTGGCCTGAATGACCTCTTGGTTTTTCCGGGACATGGCGTTGCCCGACCAGGTGTAGTTGCAGTGGCCGCTCACCGTCATGTAGTAGGTGTGGAAGGGGGTGCCGTTTTCCACATAGTCCTGGACGTAGCCGTCCACCGTGGCCTCCATCATCTCCAGGTCGGAGCAGGGCCACAGGTTGCTTTTCAGCTCCAGGCCGTTGCCAAGCCCAAAGTATTCATACCCCAGGTTGGGGTGGGTCTCGTCCCGGCCATAGTAGGTATAGGTGTTGTTGTGGTAGGCCAGGGTGTCATAGCCCAGCTTTTGAAACTGCCAGCCCAAGGCGATGGGCATGGCATCCTTGGCGCTGACCCGGAAGGACAGGCTGCTCCCCCCAATCCAGGTGGGAATGAGCCCGGTCATCACCGCAAACTCGCCCCCGGTGGTGGACTGGGTCCAGTCGGGCTGGTAGTAGTTTTCAAAGACAAAGCCCTCGTGGGACAGTTTGTACAGAGTGGGGGTGAGCTCCTGGTCGATGACATAGGGACAGAAGGCCTCGGCAGTGATCAAAATGAGGTTTTTCCCCTGAAAATACCCGGTGTACGCATTTTGATTGGTGGGACTCTTGGCCCCAAAGAACTGGTGCATGGCCTTCAGGGTCTCGTCGTCAGTCCCCGCCGCCAGAGCCTCAAAGTCGATGTCCAACACGTTGTCCCCGGTGGGGGCCTGGCTGGCCCCAGGCTCCGGGCTGGAGGCCGGGGTGGCGGTGGGCAGCGGGTCATCGGGGAGCAGGATATCCAGAGGAGTCTCCGGGATGCCGGTGATGGCGTAACCCAGCTCCAGGCGCAATGTGGTCAGCAGCCCGAAGTGGGGCACCGACGTATTCACCGAAAAGTCGTAGGTGTAGTAGTTCTTTTCAGCCCCCAGCCGGGCGGTGAGCACCCCCACCAGCTGGAGCACCACCATGAGCCCCGCCAGCATCACCCGCACCGGGGCCCGCTGGCCCTTTTCGTAGAGGATAACAGAGCACATGCGCAGATAGACCACAAAGGGAATGAGGGAGAGCAGGATGAATGGGATGCGAGCCAGCACCACCTCCACCATGGTGCCACTGAAGTCCCCCACCACCTGTCCGGCCATGCCCTGCATGTACCCCAGGCCGAAGTAGATCTTGAAAAAGCTCTTGCAGCAGTACTCCACGCAGGTGAACACCGTCCACCCCGCCACCAGCACGCCGCCCAGAATGCGGGACACCTTCCGGTTGGGAATGAGGTCCAGCACCAGAAAGACGGCCAGCCCCGCTGCCAGGGAGAACAGAAAAATGCGCAGTAACCCCATAGAGAAGAAGGTGCTGTCCCCGTCAAACAGCCGCAGCAGTACCTCGTGGTAGAGCAGCATCAGCGGCAGGCTCACCGCCGACAGAAGGGGCGACCCGCTCACCCGCCGCCGACGGGTCTGGGTTTTGGGTTCAGAGGAGACCTGGGGCTTGGGAACCCGAATGGATGGAAGCCGCACATGTTTCCACTTCTCTTTGCACGTTTCCTTCCATTTTGAAAACACCCCTGGCTCCTTGGGAGCCAGCCGCTTGGGTTCTGCCATGGCTATCCCCTCATTTCTCTTCTCACCTCACCCGGCGGTGAGGGTTTTATTGTCTACACTTTACCACGATAGACAATCTTTTTCAATCTTTGACAAATATTTTCGGTTTCTTCTCTTTTGCACCTGGAAAACATTGCATTTTTGCTCCGCCTGTGCTACCATGTCAGACGCAAAAGGGAGCGTGTTTGACTGTGAAGCGAATGCTGCAATGGCTGCGTGGGGAGACGGTGCTGTGTGTGGCCTGGGTCTTGGCCCTGGTTACCGCCGTTCTCGTCCCCCCCGATGCCCAATATATCGACTATGTGGACCTGCACACCCTGGGGATGCTCTTTGCCCTCATGGCAGTGATGGGGGGACTCCAGCGGCAGGGCCTCTTCTTCCGCCTGGGCCGGGCCATGCTGGAGCGCACCCACACCACCCGACAGCTGGAAGGGGTGCTCATCCTGCTGCCCTTCTTTGTGAGCATGGCGGTGACCAATGACGTGGCCCTCATCACCTTTGTCCCCTTCGCCCTGGAGGTGCTCTCACTGGCAGGGCAAACCCAGCGGGTGGTGCCGGTGGTGGTGATGCAGACCATCGCCGCCAACCTGGGCAGCATGGCCACCCCCATCGGCAATCCCCAAAACCTGTACCTGTACTCCTGCTATGAGATGGACCTGGGGTCCTTTTTCGCCACCGTGCTCCCCTATGCCGGGGCCTGTCTCGTGCTGCTGGCGGTGTTTTTGATGGTACGCCCCTCCCAGTCTCTGGAGGTGCCCCAGGTGTCCGGGGAGGTGCCGCCCCTGTCCGGGGCCCGGGTGGCCGCCTACGGGGTGCTCTTCGCCCTGTGTCTGGGTGGCGTAGCCAAAGCGGTGCCCCTGTACGTGCTGTGCCCCTTGGTGCTGGTGGTGGTACTGATGGCTGACAAACAGGTGCTGCTCCACGTGGACTACGCCCTGCTGGCCACCTTTGTGGGCTTCTTCCTCTTTGTGGGCAACCTGGGCCGCATCCCCGCCCTCACCGCCCTCTTCCAGTCCCTCATCCAGGGCCAGGAGGTGCTGTGCGGCGTGGTAGCCAGCCAGATTATTTCCAACGTCCCCGCCGCCCTGCTCCTGTCCGGGTTCACGGACAACGGCGCTGGGCTGCTGCTGGGTGTGAATCTGGGCGGTTTGGGTACCCTCATCGCCTCCATGGCCAGCCTGATCTCCTATAAATACATCGCCCGCACCTTCCCCGAGAAGAAGGGGAAGTACCTGGGCCAGTTCACCGCCCTCAATGTGGCATTCCTGGCGGTGCTACTCCTTCTGTGGGTGGTTTTACCCTAATACTGCACACCAACGCCCCGGCAATACGCCGGGGCGTTTTTTGAACTTTGTGCCGCTTCGGCGGCACACCACCATTCTTCATTCTTCATTTTTCACTCTTCATTTCTATCTCCACCCCCGTGTAATAGTGCTTCAGAATATCCTCCCAGCTGCTCCCCTGGGCGGCCATGGCGTTGGCCCCGTACTGGCTCATACCCACCCCGTGGCCGTATCCGGTGACGGAAAAGGTGAATTGGTTCTCCTGATAGGTGACCTGGAAACAGGCCGAGCGCAGACCAAACAGGGTGCGCACTGCACCCCCGGACAGCTCCACGCCCCCCACCTTCATGCTCCCCACCCGCCCCGAGGCGGTGAGGGTCATCCCCGACAGCCATCCCGCCGGGTCCCCGGACAGGTCGGCATCGGGATAGGCCTCCTTCACCTTCTTCTCCACCTCCTCCCGGGTGAGGGTGACGGTGGAGTAGTAGTTGGGCACCTCCTCCCCCTCGGGGCTGGACACGGACACCAGGTAGGGCAGGCTGTTGCCCCACACCGCCTGGGCGTCCTCGGTGGAGGCGGTGGAGGAGGAGAAGAACACCGCCTGTATGGGCTTGCCGTCGTAGGTCATCACCTGGCCCGCGGTGTCAGACACCGCCTGGGTGATCTTCTCGGTGTAGCTCTGGGCGTTGTCTTTCCAATTCTCTTTGGCCTTCTGGGGGTCTATGTAGGCCTGACAGCACCCGGAGTCGGCGCAGATGTCCGCCTCCTGGTCCTTATGGGCGTTGGCACCCATCTTCCACAGAGAGTAGGTGCGGGCGCACACCGCCTGGGCCCGCAGGGCCTGGGGCTCAAAGGAGGCGGGCATCTCGGCGGCCACCACCCGCCACAGGTAGTCGGCCATGGTCATCTCCTCCACCTTCCCCTCCCCCACCAGCACCCGGACAGTTTGGCTGTTGTCCCAGGTCTGGTCTGCCTGGGCGGTCTGGGACACCACCGGGGTGGGATTGGCGGGCAGGGTCTCCAACAGGCCCTGTTCTCCCTCAGCCTGTCCCAGGGCCAAAAGTGGAAATAAAAACAGGGTTGCGACCCCCATCAGCACTCCTGCGGCAAAAATCCGGGTGGCCTCCCGGTCAATGGGCCATCGTCCCACGAGCCTCTCCTCCTCGTTTCGTCTTGACTGTTGCACTTTAATACGCTATACTGAATAGAAACCGCCCGAGGCCCATTCCGGGTCCTTCCACCCCCGCGGCGATTCAGGAGGTACACCATGTATTCCATCAATTCCTTCGACCTCATGGATGGACGTTCCCTGTCCTTCCTTCAACATATATGCAGCGAGTATGCTCCTCAGCACCAAATCCCCGCCTCTCTGTATGAGAAGTACGGGGTGAAGCGGGGGCTGCGCAACGCTGACGGCACCGGTGTCATGGCGGGCATCACCAACATCGCCAACGTCCGGGGCTACTACCTCCAGGACGGCGAGCGTGTCCCCGCCCCCGGCCAGCTCATCTACCGCGGCATTGACGTGTGTGAGCTCATTGAGGGCTTTTTGAAGGAGGGCCGCTTCGGCTACGAGGAGACCGCCTATCTGCTTCTCTTCGGCTCCCTGCCCTCCAAGGAGGAGCTGTCCACCTTCCAGGGTATGCTCAACCACTACCGCAATCTGCCCCCCGGATTCACCGAGGACATGATTTTGAAGGGGCCCAGTCGGAACCTGATGAACAAGCTGGCCCGCTCCACCCTGTCCCTATACTCCTATGACCCGGACCCGGACAACAACAACCTGGACGTGGAGCTGTTCCAGGCCATCCAGCTCATTGCCCGGTTCCCCGTCATTGTGGCCCACGCCTACGCCTGTAAGCGCCACTACTTCGACAATGAGTCCCTGGTGCTCCACCGGCCCCAGGATGGGCTGAGCGTGGCGGAGAACTTCCTGTGTTCCATCCGCCCGGATAAGAAGTTCAGCCAGGCGGAGGCCCGGCTGCTGGACCTGTGTCTGGTGCTGCACATGGACCACGGCGGCGGCAACAACTCTGCCTTTGCCTGCCGTGTCCTCTCCTCCTCCGGCACGGACATCTATTCCGCCATTGCCGCTGCCGTAGGCTCTCTGAAGGGCCCCCGGCACGGCGGCGCCAACAAGAAGGTCATGGAGATGTTCGGCCACATTGAGCGGGACGTGAAGGACTGGTCCAGCGACGACGAGGTGGCCGCCTACTTGGAGAAGATTCTGAAGAAAGAGGCGGGAGACCGCTCTGGCCTCATCTACGGCATGGGCCACGCCATCTACACCCTCTCCGACCCCCGTGCCGTGATGCTCAAGCGGTTTGCCCGGGAAGTGGCGGAAGAGCGTGGCTTTGTGGAGGAGCTGGAGCTGTTTGAGCGGGTGGAAAAGCTGGCCCCCGAGGTGTTCCACCGGGTCACCGGCCAGAACAAGGTCATGTGCGCCAACGTAGACTTGTACTCCGGCCTGGTGTACAAGATGATGGGCATTCCCCCCGAGCTGTACACCCCCCTGTTTGCCATCGCCCGCATTGTGGGCTGGTGCGCCCACCGGGTGGAGGAGGTCTACAACCCCTCCGGCCGCATCATCCGTCCCGCCTACAAGGCGGTGTGCCCCATGCGGGACTATGTGCCCCTGGAAAATCGCTAAAACAAAAACGAGAGCCAATACAGACCATTTGGGCCTGTGTTGGCTCTTTTTTGTGTGACGCAATGATTTCTCAGGCGTATTCTTATTCCCCTGGCGAGGGGAGACGCGCTCCGCTGGGGTCCATTTTGACTGGCCAAAATGGACGAAAAGCCACTTAGGGCGTTCCCCCCTAAGGACCTCCCTTGGGGTACGAGGCTGGGCCTGCGTCAAGTCTAGGTTCGGCCCGTTACCCTTGCTGTGGCGCCTAGTCGTGCCACCACACCAAGCTACCTTGGGCAACTGGCCCTACAGCTGGGCGGTTTCCATGTCCGGGCCTATCTTGGAGAAGCGGCGTTCCCGCCGCCGATCGCTGGGAACAGCGGCTCACCAGAGTAAGGCCCTGGCGATAGAAGCACTGTCTGCCAGAGAAGCAGGTACTTTCTGTAGAAGTTCCACACCATCTATGTGACCCTACCAGCCCAAGGGCCGAAGCAAGGAGGACGCAGGTACATCCAGTACCGCGGGGTGGATTCCACAAGGCGGGGGAAGGCCCCGCCTTTGGTGGGTCTTTGGTGACTTTCTGCCCAGTCAGAAAGTTACCCCAGCGGAGCGTCCCCGCCAGGCTGGCAAGCCTGAACCGAGATATCGGAGAAGACAGCACTTTCCTATCGAAAGTCAAAAACAGCAAAAAAGCACGGCCAGCTTTCGCTGACCGTACTTTTACTTGATTGGGGATTAGCTGCGGCGACGCTTGGCGCTGACCACCAGGGCCAGCACGCACAGGGCGGAGCCCACCAGCATCAGGGTGGACAGGGTCAGAGGGGCGCTGTCCCCGGTCTGAGGCACGTTCTCGGGCTTCTCAGTGGTCTGAGGCTTGTCGGTGCTCTCAGGCTTCTGAGAGGTCTCGGGCTTGTCGCTGGTCTCGGGAGCGCCACCGGCGGTGAGGCCGTCCATGGCGGCGGTGAGAGCAGCCACGGCGTCATTGACCTTGGCCTGATCATTCTCGGTGAGGCTGTTGTCCGCCATCACGGCCTGGGCGTTGGCCAGAGCCACACGGAAGGTGGCCACGGACTGGGCGGTGTAGCCGGACAGGTCCATGCTCTCAGCCTGGTTGACCAGCTCTTCCAGGATGGACTTGTCCGCCTTGAAGCGCTGGGCCAGGATGGCGTCCAGCAGAGCATCGGCGGCCTCGTCCACGTCGTTCTGCAGGGCATCACCGTCGGCCATTACAGCCTTGGCGGCCTCCAGAGCGTCCACCAGCTCCTGCCAGTTGGCTTCCACGTACTTGTCGGCGTTGGCCACCATGTCGTCGGCCCGGGCGATGAGCAGCTCCAGCATGGTCTTGTCGCCCTGCTTCAGGCCCAGAGCCCAGATGCCCTCCAGCAGGTTGTCCCAAGCGGTATTCACCTGCTCCTGGGTGGCGTTGGGGTTGTCCAGCACGGCCTTGGCCTCATCCAGGGCCTTCTGGAAGGCGTCCACAGCGGCCTGCACCACACCGGTGGTGTCCAGCTTCACGGCGTAGTCATAGGTCTTTTGCAGCAGAACCTTGTTGGCCTCCTGAGCGCTGCCCTCCAGGGTCACGGTGACGGAGGTGGTGAGGGTCTCGGGCACGGTGACGCCGGGAATGGCGGTGAGGGTGCCGGTGATGGTCTGAGCCTGGGTGGAGGCGGGGTCATAGCCCTCCTTATTCCAGGTCACAGCCAGGGAAGTCTGAATCTCGCCGTCCAGGGTGGCCAGGACGGTGCTGGGCAGACCCAGCTGATCAAAGGCAGTGCCCACGGCGGCGGTCACGCCCTGCTGGTCGGCCACAGAGACGGCCTCCAGGGCGGTGCCCAGGGCAAAGCCGGTGGAGTTGATCCACAGACCGTCGGTGGTGCCGGCAGTGAGGCGGATGCGCACATAGCGGGTCAGGCCGCTGAGGGCGTCGTTGGTGGTGCTTCCTGCCACGCCACTGGCCAGATGGTCCACAGCGGTGGTCCAGTTCTGGCCATCGGTGGACAGGTCGATGGCGTACTTGTGGGTGCCGTCGTTGTTCCAGGTCAGGGACACAGCGGCGATGTTGTACAGGCCTTCGGAGTCGAACTGCCAGGCAGGAGCCTGGTCGTCCGCAGCGGGAATCCAGTACTTGGCGGGATCGCCGTCGTTGCCGTAGGCGGGGTCAGAGCCCTCAGCAGAAGAGGTGGCAGAGGTGGGAGCGCCGTAGTCCAGACGGACGGGCTCGCCCAGGGCCTTGCCGTACACTTCCAGCTCGGCGATCTCCGCCCACTGGTTGGAGGTGCCACCCTTGTAGGCCTTCAGGTTGTTGACCTTCACGTAGCGGGCTGCGCCGTCGAGCTCCACGGTGGCGGTGACGTTGGGGTTGTTGTCCCCCTGGTCCATGTCGGACCAAGTGGCCATGTCATACCAGGTGGTACCGTCCAGAGAGCCCTGGATGGTGAAGGAGTGGCGGATGGGGATTCCGCCGGTGTCGCCGGGATTGGCCCAGGCGAAGGTGAGGGAGGCCCCAGAGAGCTGGTAGGCCTGGCCCAGGTCCACCTGATACCAGGCGGGGCTCATGGCGCCGGAGTTCCAGAAGGTGTCCACGTTGCCGTCCACGGCCAGAGCGGGATCGGACCCGGCATTGGTGGTGGAAGCCTTGGCGCTCTTGCCCAGCGCCACGTTGTCGGTGTATCCGGTGCCGCTGACTTCCCGCAGGCAGGGCCACAGGTTGCTCTTGGGGCAGTTGAGGTAGACGCGCACATAGCGGCCTTGCTGACCCACGGTCACAGTGGCACGGTCGGCGCTGGTGGTGAGGATGCCGTCGTCGGGGATGGTGTAGCCCTCAAAGTTGGGGTCATCGGACACGGCCACATGGAACTTCCAGTCGCCCGCGGCGTCAAAGACGATCTCCATCTCGTCCACGGTGTAGCTGCGGCCCAGGTCCACCTGCCACCAGTGGGTGCCAAAGGGGTCGCTGGGGCTGGGGTTCTTGGCGCACCACTTGGTGGAGGTGTCGCCGTCGTTGGCCCACTCCGCCTTCTCCTCGCCCTGGGCGTTGATGTTGATGGAGCTGGCAGAGGCGGTCTTGTTCCGGAAGATGTTCACGGGAGCGGCGGGGGGCTCTGGATGCACAAAGCCGGTCTCATCGGCGTCGCCGCCCTCGGGCACTTCGGGCAGGCCCTCCACGGTCTGGGTGGGAATGGTGATGGTGGCGGCGGTGAGCCCGTCACAGGTGGCCTTCAGGGTGATGTCACCCTCGCCACGGGTGGAGCGCACCCACACGGCCCACTGACCGCCCCGCACCTGGACCGCCTTCTCGCCGATGACAAAACCGGGGCCCTCAGTGGTGAAGTTGATGGTGTGGTCGGCGGTGTTGACCACGGTGCCGTTTTCATCCCGCACGTCCACCCACACCAGCTTGGCGGTGCTGCCGTCCAGCTTCAGGGCCTCGTCGTTTTCGGCGGTGAGGGTGATCTGGGAGGCGGTGCCGGGGGCCTGACGGATGTAGGTCTCCACGGCCTCACCGTTGAGGTAGGCCACCGCTTTCAGGGTGCCCTGGCCGGGGGTGTAGCCGCTGAGATCAAAGGTGAAGGGGGGATGGGCCAGATTCTCGGTGGACACGTAGGCCCCGGAGTCGGCCGTGGGGTAGCCGGTGGGGTTGTCGGTGTCGCCGTGAGGAGCCCACATCTGGGTGTCAGGAGTCTGACGGGCGATGAGCTGGTCATCCAGATACAGCTCCACCTCGTCACAGTTGGAGTACACCCGCACCTGGTCGGGGGAATCGCTGGCCCAGGTATTGGCGATGTACACCATGGCGCCGGTGTCCAGACCGTACTTGGACATGTCCAGGTTGGGGTCGGTCTGGGACTGGAAGAAGTAAGCGCCGTGCTTGGCGATACGGGCCACGTCTACCACACCGCAGAAGGTGAGCTTGTCCACGTCAAATCCGGCGTAGTCGGCGTAATCCCAGTAGGCGGTGGCACCGTACCAGGACTGGCCGCGGTTGAAGGCAAAGGAGGACTGGATGTTGTCACACTGGGTGAGCATACCCTTGTCGCCGCCCTCGGCGTCGGAGTAGTGCTTGGGTTCCCGGGTGACACGGGTGGTGGAGTCAAAGCCGCCGAAGTTCCAGTCGCCGTACTCGCTGACGATGACGGGCTTGTCGGAATACTTGGAGGCGTCGCCCACCACGTTGGCCTGGGGAGTGCCCACGCCGATGTCAAACACGTTCCAGTTGATCCAGCCGCTGGTGTAGGCCTTGGAGTCGCCCACCTCGGGGTACTCCTCCTTCACCAGGTTGTGCATGTTCTGGGCCCAGGCAGTGGTGAAGGAGCTCTCGTTCAAGCTGGGCTCCCAGGCCACCACGGAGCAGTGGTTGCGGTTGACCCGCATCTGATCCCGCATCTGCTCATAGGTATTGGTTTGGAAGGCCTCGGAATTGTTGTAGTACTGCCAGCCCGCCAGACAGTCCAGCACCGCCACGCCGTAGCGGTCACAGGCGGCATAGAAGGCGGGGTCGTGGGGGTAGTGGCTCATGCGGATGAAGTTGAAGCCGTACTCCTTGAGCCGCTTCACATCTTCAAAAATGGAGTCGTTGCTCTGGGCGTTGCCCAGCATGTAGGTCTCGGAGTGGAGGTTGGTACCCACCAGCTCCACGCGCTCATCGTTGATGTAGCAGCCGTCCCGCTTCCACTCCACCTTGCGGATGCCGTAGGTGGTCTCCACGGTGTCGATGACCGCGCCGTCCATCTTCAGGATGGAGCGCACGGTGTACAGCTCGGGGGTGTCCACCGACCACAGGCGGGGATTGGACACGGTGAGGTCCTGGCTGAAGGAGTACTTCTCACCGCTGGCCACGGTCTGGGTGTCCTCCTTGGAGGCCACCACGCTGTCCCCGTCCACGATCTCGGTGACCATGGTCACGGAAGCGTCCGAAGAGCCGGTGTTCTCCACCTCAGTCTTGGCGTTGACGGTGGCAGATTCCTTGCTCACGCTGGGAGAGGTGAGGAACACGCCGCCACCGGCCACGGTGTCGGACTCAATGGCGTCAGTGATGTGCACGTCCCCGGTGACGGTGACATACACGTCCCGGTACAGGCCGCCGAAGTACTGGAAGTCCGGGTTGGTCTTGCCGGGGGCGAAGGAGGTGTTGGGACGGGTGTCCAGCTTCACCGCCAGCACGTTCTCCCCGTCAAACTTCACCTTGTCGGAGATGTCAAAGGCGAATTCGGTGTAGCCGCCCTGGTGGACGCCCAGCTCTTCGCCGTTGAGCCACACGGTGGCCTCCTGCATGGCACCTTCAAAGGTGAGGATGATCTGCTGACCCTCCATGGCGGGGTCCATGGTGAAGTGGCGGCGATACCAGAACACACCCAGGTCCTCATGGTAGTAGTTCTCGGGGGTGTACTGAATGGTGCTGTGGGGGGCGTTGACGTACAGCCACTGGCTGTCGTCAGCGTCTACCTGGTCGGCGTCCGGCCAGTCCCCTTCGTAGAATCGCCAGTCGTTGTTGAAGTTCAGAACGGTTCTCCCGCCCTGGCTGGTGCCGCTTTGGGTGGCGGTACCGCTCTGGGCCGAGGCCGTGGTGACGGCGGGGACCATCCCCAACAGCATCACGGCAGTGAGTGCCAGTGCCAGCAGGCGTTTGCTCAAGTGTCTCATTGCGCTTTCTCCTTTCCCTTCTCGTGTATAAGGGGTACCGGAGCCGCCCACACTGCCGCGCTCCCGTACCCGCTCCGCTCATGGGGGTCCCCCATCTTTCTCAACAATTTTACCATATAAACTCGTTTATTTCAATTCGCTTTTATGCCAATTGCCCACACCCCATTTTGTGGGCTTTTTACTAAAAAAGCGCCGGAGCCATGCTCCGACGCTTTTCTCCGAAATTTTGGATGTGGCCCTCAGCGGTTCACGGAACAGGCCATCCGGTGATAGGTGTGGCGGATGCCACGGATGGCCACAGAATAGGCCTGGATGTTCTCCGGCAGGGACATGCCAGCGTAGCCCGCATCCCCCAGGTGGTGGATGTCGGTGCCGGTCATCTTGCACATCAGGGCGATCTGGCGAATGGTGTCCACGTCCGCCCCCTCCTGAGAGGTGCCGATGGCGGTGATGGTCAGGCAGCCCAGGGAGTGGGCGTGGGTGACCAGGCCTCTGACATACTCCACGGTGATGCCGGGCACGGTGCCGGGGGCGGGGAGCAGAATGATGTCCGCCCCCGCCTGGGCGAAGGCGTCAATGTCGGCGGTGGTGATGATGTGCTCGGCCCCCTCGGTGAGGATGCCGGAGGCGTGCATCTTGCCGGCGGCCAGAATGAGCCGGTCTCCCAGCTCCGCCTTGTACTCCTTCAAGGTGCGCACAATGGCCTCATTAGTCACACCTACCCCGGGATTTCCCGTAAGGAGGATGAAGTTCACCCCCATGTCCGCGGCCCGGCGGGCATTTTCCAGGGTGGCCTTCCGCCCGTCGGTCATGGCCCACAGGTCCCCCTCCTCCTGCTCCAGGGGCTGGTCCACCGGCTCCAGGTTGATGCCGATGGGGCGGCCGGTGAGGGCCTTGAGCTTGGCCACCACCTCCATGGGCTCGCACTTGGGCAGGCCCTGGATGACGGGTTTTTGTATGTCAAACATGTTCAAAAGCAGAATATCCGCCCCCATGGCGGCGGTAAACTCGGCGTTGGTGACGTTGCCCAGCATGGGCTGGATATAGCCGATGGACTCGCAGGCCAGCACCCGGCCCTCCGAGCCGGCAATGGAGGCCAGTAGCTCCTCCTTATTCATGGTGCGAAAGTCCGAGGCGGTACAGTCAAGCAGTCGTTTCATGACAGTCTCTCCTTGTCTTTGGAATATTTTTATTATACCACACCTCTCCCAGCGTGTATGCCCCCCTTTTTCGTTTTCCCTTTAGCGGCTATACAACCCTTATCTGCCGTGGTAGAATACGAACAAGCAAACGATAGGGAGGTACTGGCCATGGATGTTGTCAGCACTCTGTCCTCCACAGGACGCAAGGTCAACGAAGATTTCATACACCTCCAGCCCAACCGCTGGGCCATGCTCCTGGATGGCTCCTCGGGCCTGATGCCCAATGTGTTGGTGCCCTATTTGCAGGGCCGCTTTCAAAGTGATGCCCAGTGGTTTGTGCACACCTTTGCCCACGCCTTCGCCCAGGTAGAGCAGCCTTCCACTCCCCTTCCCACGGCGGTGGAGCAAGCCCTGGCCCTGGTGGAGCAGCAATACCAGGCCATTCCCATTGCGGACCACTTGCGGGGCTTTTCCTATGAGCCCTCCGCCTCCCTGGCTATTTTCCGAAATACCCAGGAGAGTGGCCCAGAGCTGTTCCTTCTGGGCGACTGCACCGCAATCTGGGACGGCGGCGTATACCATGACCCGGCGGTCTCTCGCTTGGATGACCGGGCCATCCAACTGTGTATGCACCTGTCTGACACCACCGGGCAAACACCCGCCGAGGTCATTAAGAGCCCCGCCATGCGGGCAAAGCTTTTGGAGCACCGGGAAAAGAAAAACCATCCGGAACAGCCGGATGGCTATAGCGTGCTGGCCCCTCACACTGGGCTGGCCCAGTACGGCGCCCACCTCTCTCTGTCCGGGCAAGGGGTACATCATGTCTTTTTGATGTCGGATGGGCTGGCCGCCGGGTACCAGAGCTACCACTTGGAGCCCGGTCCCCAGGAATATCTGCACGCCGCCTGCACCCAGGGCCTCTCCTCCCTCCTCTCCCGCCTGCGGGCCGTGGAACAGGCAGACCAGGACTTGCGCCAATTTCCCCGCCTGAAACCCAGCGATGATGCCAGCGGCGTTTTGGTGGAACTGGCACAGCCATAAGCCTTTGGATTTTGCTACACTCCCCCTTGCCTTCTCCACCATTCTGGGGTATACTTTCTTGGATATCAACTGCCACCGGGTAGTGGAATGTAGAATGCATTCTTCGTTTGCGGCGTTAGGTCTTAGAAGCCGTAGACAAGGGTGCATTTTGCTATGTAAAAGCATAGCAAAAATAACAGATGCGCCATTTCCTCGCCCCTTCGGGGCAACCGGAAATGCTGCGCAAAACTTCATGCGCAGCTAATCTTGCTTGATTTTCGTGGTGCGTGTTTTGCGCATGAAGTTTTTGTGCGAAAGGACTTAAGAAACATGGAAAAACAGCTCAGACGCTATCTGCTTCCCAACATTCTGGCCATGATTGGCACCTCCTGTTACATCCTGGCCGACACCTTTTTTATCTCCCTGTCCCAGGGTCCCGACGGTATCACCGCCCTGAACCTGGTGCTCCCCCTCTACGGGCTCATCTTCGCCCTGGGCTCCATGATTGGCATCGGCTCCGCCACCCGCTATGCCCTGGGCAAGGGGAGCAACACCGCCGATTACCACCTCTACTTCTCCAACTCCATCGCCTGGACCCTGCTGGTGGGGGCGGTGTTTGTGGCTCTGGGTGTGGCCGTGCCCGACGGGGTGCTGCGGCTGATGGGGGCGGACGACACCATCAGCCGGGTGGGCCACAATTACATCCGCATTGTGCTGTGTTTTGCCCCCCTGTTCATGCTCAACTTCACCTGTACCGCCTTTGTGCGCAACGACGGCGCCCCCCGCATCGCCATGGCCGCCACCCTGCTCAGCGGCCTGTTCAACATTCTTTTTGACTATCTGCTCATGTTCCCCTTGGGACTGGGCATGACCGGGGCCGCCCTGGCCACCGGCTTCTCCCCGGTGGTGAGCATGTCCATCTGCCTGCTCCACTACCTCTCCCCCCGCAACACCATCCGCCTCATCCCCACCCTGCCCTCTCTGCGCCGTCTGCTCTCCGCCTGTCAGTTGGGGGTGGTGGCCTTTGTGGGGGAGATGTCCAGCGGCGTGACCACCATGGTCTTTAACTTCATCCTTCTCCACCTGGCGGGCAATGCGGCGGTGGCCGCCTACGGCATCGTGGCCAACATCGCCCTGGTGGGGGTCGCCCTCTTCAACGGCATCTCCCAGGGGCTCCAGCCTCTGGCCAGCGCCTGCCACGGCTCCGGCGACACCCAGGGCCAGAGCCGCATCTACCGCCACTCCATGTTCATCGGCCTGTGTGTGTCCGCCGTGGTGGTGGCCGTGGTGGTCACCTTTGCCGGGACCCTGGTGGCGGTGTTCAACAGCCAGCACTCCGCCCAGCTGGCCGACTACGCCATCCCCGGCCTGCGCCTGTACTTTCTGGGCTTCCTCTTCGCCGGGGCCAATATTGTCAAATCCGGCTTCTACAGCGCCACAGGCCGGGGCAGAGAGTCCTCCATCCTGGCCCTGTGCCGGGGTGTGGTGGCCATTGTGGCCTTCGCCTTCCTCCTCTCCCACCTGTTTGGCATCACCGGGGTGTGGCTGGCCTTCCCCGCCGCCGAGCTGTTCACCCTGCTGCTGGGCCTGGTATTGGGCAGACCCCAGGGCCTGGGTGCTCCCGATCCCCGGCCCGCTTAACCCGCAACACGTCAGCACTATTGCCACTTCCCAGTTTGACACCTCCACCTGCTTTGTATGTATATAATGATGAAATAGAAGGTCGTCCACGTCTAACAAGCAGAGGAGGAGAAGAACCCATGAAAAAACAACTCGCGGTATCATTCCTATCCCTATACCGGGAGTTCTCGCTGTTCTGCAATGCAGAAGTCTCGGCGTACCCGATAAGGTGGCTAAAATCATCAGAAATAAAGTCTTAGTGAATGACTTATTCAGTTGTCAACGCCTCATGAAATGCCATCACAGCTGAGAATGAAAATAAAGGCAGTGCATAGGATGGCGGCATCTGCTACACTAAAGTCAGCAGGCGTAGTCCGGTTGCACCTTGGTGGATTTCCACCCCGTTTGTTCAACGTGGACGAATTGCCCAAGAGAACAGCAGTATGTTGCGTCACGTAAGTGAAGAGCACGAGTAGCAAAGTTCGGATACCCACCCGGGCAATTCCCAGCCTGCATAATTCAGGGAGGGATTTGATGCAAGACATATTGACCTGCGCCATGGGACTGGATATTCATCGTGACGTTATTGTTGCCTGTCTTGCCAAAGGTGAACTGGGCACCGATCCGGAAATCGAGATTCGCTCCTTCAGCACACTTATCCCGGAAATGCGGAAACTGCGGGATTGGGTGTTGGAAGCAGAGTGCCGCTATGTCGCTATGGAGAGCACCGGGATCTACTGGCAGCCTATTTACGAAATGCTGGAGCCATGTTTTGATGGGCAGATCAGCATTCTGGTCGTGAATGCCCGCCACATGAAGAATGTGCCTGGGCGTAAAACGGATATGCGGGACGCGCAATGGATCGCCACATTACTCCGTGCCGGATTACTAAAGGGAAGTTTTATCCCAGATAAGACCTTCCGGGAACTGCGGCATCTGACCCGGTATCGTAAGAGCATCGTTCGCGACATTACCGCCCAAAAGAATCGCATCGATAAATTTCTGCAAAGCTCCGGTTTCCGCTTCACAGCGTTTCTGTCGGACGCATTTGGCGCTTCCGGGCGAAACATCATCCGTCATCTCATGGAATACGGAAATATTTCGCGGGAAGCTCTGGATCGGTGTCTGAAAACACAGACCCGGAAACGTATCGACGAAATACTGATTGCCTTGAACGGTTCGCTCTCGGAGCACCAGCGCGGCTTTCTTCGCATGATATTTGGGCACTTGGAAGCGCTTGAACAGCACCGCCATACTGTGGAGGACGCTATTACGAAAGAGATCACAAAGCACGAAGAGGCATTGAGCCTCCTGTGCTCCATACCGGGCATTGATGTAACTGCGGCAGCAGCCATTATCGCGGAGATTGGTACCGATATGAGTGCCTTTCCGGATTCCCAGCATATATGCTCCTGGGCCGGTTTGAGTCCCGGTAACAACGAGAGTGCCGGAAAACGCAAGAGTGCTCACATTAACAAAGGTAATCCGTATCTGAAGAGTATGCTCTGCGAGGTGGGATGGGTCATCTCCGGAAAACGAAGCTTGTACCTCTCCGGTTGGTACTGGAGGATAAAACAGCGGAAGGGCGCTAAACGTGCAACGATTGCTTTGGCTCGCAAACTGCTGGCGCTGATTTACACGATGTTGAAGACAGGTTCTCCATACAACGAAGACTGTTTTGAGATCCGCAGAAAACAAAGTGAGCGCAAACGGGCCAGCCGTATGGTGAACGAACTGCAAAAGCTGGGGTACTTTGTGGTGGCACCAGGCTGATTCCCACTGTACCATACTTCGGCCGGCGACAGGTTTTGGCCTGCCGCTTTTTGTGCTGCGATGGTTTTTCATGAGGCGTTGAAAACCTGTTTGTCAAGGTACACGCCCTCGCTACTTATTTTCGTAGCAAAGTTCAAGTGAAAGGCTTCCGTTTTCGTGGTTCGGAATTAACCCCTTCACTTGTTTGAAATGGGAGAGCGTTTTTGGGGGGTGTTTTTCAAAAATTTCTTGAAAATTTTTTTGAAAATAAAAAAAGCCGCCTATTTTCCTCGTAACTGAGGTCAATAGACGGCGGGTAGAAATATTCATAGTTTTGGTGTATAAGAGAAAAAGACAAATTGGAATTTAACTATCTAATCCTCAAAAACCATTGATTTTTCAAGGCTTCAC
>ERZ1643251.1474-NODE-1474-length-26550-cov-9.887073_pt1 | contig 26550 bp, 18 predicted proteins | sample MGYA00579261_ERZ1643251 | MGnify/ENA primary metagenome ERZ1643251 (study PRJEB29033, sample SAMEA4952267) | chicken gut metagenome | biome: Broiler Chicken; feature: Gastrointestinal Tract; material: Caecum | place: Ireland | collected 2018 | study: Broiler... | reverse complement strand
GGTAAAAACGGCCGTTTGCTCTCCGCGGGCTGTAGCCGGGACAGGCGAACATCAAAATGCCCCGCAAATAATTGCGGAGAGGGGAGATCGTAATTTACGGTTTTTGACCTGAAAGACCAACGGGCCGTTCTCGGAAGAGAGCGGCCTGCTTTTTGCATTTCAGAAAGGAAAACCATTGTTTCCGACAACGATGGACGCATACAAAGAATAAATCCTACAAAAAAAGAGACTGTAACCGAAAGGGAAATGATATGCCCCCCAAAAGTTAGACACTTTTGGGGGGTGCATATTTTTATGATTAAAAACGGAGAAAGCAATATTAAAACCATACAGCAGCTCTGACAACTTATGATATGAAGAATTTATATTTTATATGGTTTTTAAACTTAAAGAAATACTGGATTATTTATGTAAATATTGATTTGATGAAACAGATGTGTTATAATAAGGGAAATCAAAGAGAGGATAAAATATGATGTCAGAACATTTAAAAAAATACAGTTAAAACAGACAAAAATCTCAGATGCTGCAAAGCAGAACAGGCAAGGCTTGTTATTGTCTTGAACGAAAAAATAATTTTTAAAACAGAAATGAGAGACTCAAATTCTCTGCAATTTATTCTTGGCGGAAAAAATCATGAAAAATGTTTTGACAATTATACTTTATCCGTTTAAATTTTTGTATGCCTTAATTGATCCCGTTTTGAGGTATATCGAGATGGGCATAAGTTTTATATTGAATTTGATAATCGGCGGATTTGTTGAGCTGATTTCTTTTATTCCCGATATATTTTTTATATCTACAGGCGAAGCAATTTTGGCAATCGCCTTTGGGGTATGTTGCGGAATATGGTTTGATTGTATTTTTATAGCTTTTTCAGGTTGGATGCTTTTTTACAAAATTTTATTTTGTATAGCAATCACTGTCGTATCATATTTCCTGCTTTATTTTGTTTTTGAATTTTTACTTGATATCATTACGTCAGCGGTTTCACTTGTGATAGTTGTCATACGATTGGCAATATATTTGCCGTCCTCAGTATGGATGACGCTGATTAAAATATTGTCAATGATCCTCTGTTTTGCTGTCGAGCTGATTTTTTTCGGTACAAAGCTGTTTTTCGATTGGAAACTGTTGATAATATCATTGGCCATATTGGTCGGAGTAGGCCTGGTTATGTCAATCATTATGTTATTGATCAGACAAGATGTAAAAGTTCATTCCCTCGGGACATTGGGTGAAGTCGAATTGTCTGATCTGAAAGCTTTCAACAGTTCAATAGGCATATACATAATGTTGATGGCCGGCGTTCCCGTATACATAGGGAGAGCGATCGAGTATAAGAATGGAGGATTTCGCAAAAGGATCAGAGATTACCTGAGGGACAGTTCAAGCGCCAGGAAACATACGTCCGGGAGACTGATAAATGCAAATAAGAACAACCTGGATCTATACATAATTGAATTGGGGAGAGGAGAAGAAGACGTGGAATGGGTCAAAGAAGTTGAAAGTTCTATGATCTCTGAAATTTTTACCGCCTTCAATAAGGTTGACAGTGCATTGCACTATGTGATCAATGTGTTAGGTTATATTTTGGCAGGAGCGTTTTTCGCTTTGGTTTGTAATGTCTTTATAGAAAATTATGTCGCCAAATGGGTTTTGACAGCGTTTGCAATATTCAATAGTATCTTATGTATAGTCTTTTATTTTATAGAAAACGCAAAAAAATAATTTGATTCTTTACACGGTCAATATTTTATGATTTGTGCGGGTTGAAACTCCGCGCCGATAACCTTGCTCCTCAAAAAGCCCTCGCCGAAGCGGGGGGCTTTTACTTTCCCGAAAATACGGGCACGTCCTGAAAATATCTGTACAGTTCTCCGCGGATCCCGACAAGAAAAAGCTGTAAGAGCGCTTGATAAATCTTTTTCCTGTATTCTGTGCAGACTTCGCATCGTTTTGAAAAGTTTGCGGATGGTTTTGCAGGCAGGGGATACGGGGCCTGCACTGTAACAAATATACCAGTTTTGCATAATAAAAGGAAATCTTGACATTATAGCAGTTCTATGTTATAATAAACAACATAAACAGAAAAAATTTGCTGCGGCAAAAATGCTGCGGCATGGGGTTTACGGAAAACGTGGGAGAAGGATACAAAGCAGACTTTTGCAGGTCTGTATTGCGGCGGCAAGAAATTTCCTTTTTGCAGGATCTCCGTTTTTCTGTTGAGGAAATGCGCGGAGTTTTTATAGAAAGTTCAAGACAGGGGAGGATTTTTTCAGTCAGCTTTGAGGAGACGCAATGAAAAAGCGGCAGAAGAGGGCCTGTTTGAAGCGAGAAATGCCGATCTGAGAGGAATGACATCTCCGAAAAGGGCGCTGAATTTACCGATCAACAAGAGAGGGGGGGATCGTATGAATTGGGACATTGCAGCCAATATCGCAGAAGTGATAACGAGTGTTTCCCTGATTTTTGCAATTATACAGCTGATCCGCGAAAAGGGCAGTGAAAACACGTCGGCGTTTTTTTATCTGCACCAGTATCTTTCACAGGAGCAGTTCAGTATCGCCAGGAAGAAAGTCAGGACGGAGCTCTTCAAAAAGAATTATGAGGAGTGGACGGAGGATGACAAGGAACAGGCCAACCGTGTCTGTGCAAGCTATGACCAGGCAGGCATTCTGATCAGCGGAAAAGTCATCAATCCGAAGACGGCGAGGGGGTTTTTATCGTCGTCCTGGGGGATCAGTATTATCGATCAGTATGAATGTCTGGATGATTTTCTCAGCGACTACCAGACCCCGGCGCAGACAGGCAAGGAATTTTTTCATCATTTTACATGGCTCTACGAGCAGGCAAAGAAGAATCAAAACAGAGGTTGATCATGAATAAGATCGCATTTATCAGAACAGGCGGACAAACGGGTGTGGACAGGGCGGCATTGGATCTTGCGAGGAAGTATAATATACCCATTCTCGGATGGTGTCCGAAAAACGGTTGGGCGGAAGATATGCCAGAGGCGCCCGGGATCCGTGCGCTTTTTCCTGAACTCAAAGAGACCCCGTCAGAGGATGTGGCACAGCGTACGCGTTGGAATGTGCGCGATTCACACGCCACACTCATTATCAATCCCCGGCTTTCCCGCTTCTCTCAGGGGACAAGCGTGACGGAGCAAACCGCCAGGGAATTCGGCAGGCCCTATCTTGAAGTGCGCAGCGGTAAAAACGCACCGGAAGTCATCGGCTGGCTGAATGCGCTGGGGTATGAACTTACGCTCAACATCGGCGGTCCCCGTGCAAGCGAATGTCCGGAGGCATACAAAAAGACGATCAAGATCATGGAGACCGTTATCCAGGTCGTGAACCACCTGGAGCCGAAAGTCTGAATCTTCCGAAATCAGAAGCGTAGCCGCGGCGGATAAAATCTGCTTTCCGACCGTCTGAAAAACGGGGAAAATGCAGGAAAAAGCGGGAAGTCTTTCAAAAGACGTTGTTGCAACCCAAAAACAGGGGGACCCTGTTTGTGTAAATTTATTGATTGCAGAGAATAAAGGCTTGGACGATCGGGCGGTCTGAAGTTCAGGAATGAGAAAGGGGTACAGTTGATGAATAAGACAAAAATGGTCATTTTGGCGCACGATGCAATCATCAAGCATATCGGAGAGCAGTATTTTCTTGTCAGGGCGTCGTTCGATTATTCCAAAAAGCGGCTTTTACAACTGACGGAATTGGGGGTTGCCATCGTTCGGTTCATCAAAGAGGCGCGGGCAGTGCAAAAGGTCGCCGAAACTTTTTCCTCTTATGCAAACGAAGAGACGATAGAGGCATATCTTTCCTACCTGGATGAAAATAATTATGTGATCAGATGGGGCGGCGACAGCGATTCATATGTCAATCTCAGTTCCTTGCAAAAGGAGATCTGGATGGAGGAACACGTTCCGTATGGCGCTACGATCGAACTGACTTCCCGCTGTAATTTCCGTTGCGTGCATTGCTATCTCGATCATTTTCACCAGACGGAGGATCTGACCTTTGATCAGATAAAATTTATTTTGGATGCACTTGCCAAGGCGGGCATGATGACAATTTTTCTTTCCGGCGGGGAACCGTTGCTGAGGAAAGATTTCAGGGAGATCTATCTATACGCAAAGAAACTCGGCTTTTTGCTGATGATCTTCACAAACGGATATTTGTTGGACGACGATCTGCTCGATCTGTTTTTGCAATATCCGCCGCTGGAGATCGATATTTCCCTGTATGGCTCCGACGATGCGGCATATGAGAGGGTAACAGGGGTCAAGGGCGCGTTTACAAGGATAAGAAACAACATCATCAAATACAAAAAACATGGCGTCTTTGTTTCCGCAAAGACCCCCGTCCTTACCATCATGAAAGACGATCTTGGGCGTATGAGAGATGTCGCGGCAGAATTGGATATTCCCTGGAGAATTACGTTTGACATAACGCCGACGATCGACAACGTATCCAAAGAAGAATACCGCCTTCCCGCCAAACAAGCGATGGAGTTATACAGAGAATTCGGAGATACATACTATGCCGATAAGGAAATTTTGTCGGAGCGATTGGGAAAGGGCGGGCAGATCGGCCGCCGCAGATATGCTTGCGGCATGGGGAAGAGCAGCTGTTTTATTGATTATCGAGGGTATGTGAGTCCATGTATTGAAACAAGACATCGCGGCGTTTCGATTTTTGAAAATGATTTTGATACGGTTTGGAAAAAGATCCGCGATATTTCCTACGAACAGCTTTCGGAGGAAGAGAATTATAAATGCCTTTCGTGTGATATAGCGTGTATCTGCAAGAGCTGTCCTGCGGTAAGAGAACGTTATTATGGATCGCCTGCCATAATAAAAAAACAGGATTGCGCTTTTGCGGAAGCATTAAAAGAAATTATACTTCGGGAGGAGAAACGGTAGTGGCAAATTTAAGTCTTTTTGTGGTGAGACAGGTTTTTGTGGATACGAACAGCCTGGGCGGATTCAAGTATGATTCCTCTTGTTCTTATTCCAAATCGGGAGACTGCTCAAGCTGCTGCTCTCTTGAACTTGTATTGACTCCTTAAAGGGGCAAAACATAAGCCGATGAAGCAGGCGGTTCATCGGCTTATGAATTTTCAGACAATGACTTTGTATAAGACAACGGCAGCAAGTTCCTTACTGCCGTTGTTTTTTTATGTCTGTTATTCTGAAAGGAATGCGCGGGGCGTTGCACAAATTTTTGACAAAAGAGGGAAAAAGAAAGCTGCCGTCTTGCGATCTGCAGGATATAGGAAAAAGATATAATATTTATAAAAGGAATTCTTGTCAAAAAGGCATTTATGTGATATAATCATAGTGTCGAATTATTGAGTATCGTGTTGAATTTTCACTGAAAATGGAATGACAACCATACAAAAACTGATTTTTTGGGGGCGAATGAGATGTACGATATCAAGTGGAAAAATGACTTAAAAATGTATCTTCATACATTTACGAGTTTTGTTTTTGAAGGGAATATCAATGATCTTCAACCCGTGAAAGGGGAGAGGGAAGAGTATCGGTATCTTCCTCTTCACGAAGCGATCGCCGAACTTTACGGGGAGGAATACAGCGTCGTATTTTATGACCATACCAAACTGAGCGGGCTGGCGATCCCTGAGGAAAACAGCCGCGAAAACGAGAACGATCCGCAGCCCGCGCCTGTGTTGGATGAAAAATGGTTCAATTCCTTTATTTTTGCGGAGCGTTCCCTGACGGTTCTGGACTCGTCGACGGGGGAAAGGATCCCGTCGCCCAATATAGCGCTGTTTCTGGAATATTATCGGGACGAATACCTGAGAAAGAAAGATGAATCCACCAACAAAGGGTTTCAGGCGGATATTACCAAGGACATGCAGCGGATTTACGACGCCATGGCGGATTTTGAGAAAAAGAGCGCTCAGCCGGAGTATAAAGACGCAAAGCCCTATCTCTTTATTCTGCCGGATGTTTCCAGGTATATGACGAGACCGGGCGATCCGACGGAAAAGGAAAATGCAATCCTGTTGGTGCTGTTCAAGGCCATCCAACTTGTCGGGACGAGATGCAAACTCATGCTGTTTGTAGACAAGATGAACGACCTTCCGACCTGGTTTGAGTCGGAAAACAACAATTCGGCGATCAAGAAAATTTTTCTGCCGTCGCCGGACGGAAAATTCAGGGAGACATTTTATCGGCTCGAGATGAGTTCGGTCATGGAGCCCGTCGACGAAAAGAATCTTGATAAACTGATCAAGAAATTTTCTGCCTATACGGAAAATTTTTCGCTGCGCAGGCTGCAGCAGCTGAGGACGTTTATCGTCGAGGAGAGCCCCCATCAGGAATCGGGAGCGCCTTCCTACAGAAATCTGCAGAATATCGACAAAACCATCTTCCGTTTTGAAGTCGGTCAAAGCTATGACCCGTGGCGCGACCCCTCGCTGCGTACGACGATCAGGGAGCTTTCCGCCTCTCTGAACGAGATCGTGAAGGGTCAGCGCGTACCCGTTGCGCGCGTTTCGGAAGTGATGAAATCCGCAGCCACGGGGGTCACGTCCAGCAAAAAGAACGATCGGCGTCCGCGCGCGATTTTCTTCTTTGCAGGCCCGACCGGCGTGGGTAAAACGGAGCTTTCCAAGCAACTCGCCGAAAAGATCTTCCTGAATCAGGACAGTATCATCCGCTTTGACATGAGCGAGTTCCAGCAGGATCATACAGAATCCAGGCTGTTCGGCGCGCCTCCCGGATACGTCGGTTACGAGGCGGGCGGCGAACTGACCAAGGCGATCAAGCAAAAGCCGTTCTCGGTGGTGTTGTTTGACGAAATTGAAAAGGCTTCGCCGAGGATCTGGGATAAATTCCTGCAAATTTTGGGCGACGGCCGCCTTACGGACGGCAAGGGCGAGACGGTCTCCTTCACGCAGTCGATCATTATATTCACATCCAATCTGGGCATCACGTCGCTGTATCGCGACGATAAAAATAAGCAAAAGGCTCTCGAAGAAGTCGACGCCTCGATTTCGGCAACCCTGACGGCGTTGAAAACGTGTTCGGACGAGGACAAGACGGAGCTTGTCAAAAAATTGGTCGAACAGGAGCGCAGCCGCGCGGCGATCACTGGCCTTACGGTGGATCTGGCGGGGCGGGATCTCTTTACAAAATATTCTGACGAATACGGTATGCTCAACGATACGATGTATGTGATGCCGACGGATGCGTTCAATGCGTTTGTTGAGAACTGTGTGCGGGACAGGATCGAAAATTATTTTGAACAGATCGGCAGGAGGGAAGTGCTCGGCCGTATTGACAAAAGCAACATTCTGGTCTTTAACTTTATTTCGCCGAATGTGGCGGACGAGATCGCCATGAAAGCGATCAGGGATTATTGCGAGAACCTCAGAACGGAAAACGAGAGCAGATTGAATCTTTCCGTGACAGACGCCGCCCTGGAATTCATCAAGGAACACACCAAGACGGCGGAGACGCTGAATTTCGGCGGACGCGGCGTTGTGACTTGCGTGGAAAAACTGGTCGGCTCTAAGGTCGGTGAGTTTATCTTTGAACACAGTGAGATCGGCCTTTCGGCAACGCTGGACTGTGTGGACGGGGCTCTGGAAGTCAGATTAGGGTAGTACGATGGAAATAGAGGACGATTTTGAGGTTTTCCGGTTTGCAAGATTTCTGAACGGAGTTCAGGGGAGCGAAGAGGGAACGGCGGCGTTGTGCGAATACTGGAAAAACATCGGCAAACTGGACAAACTCCTTCTTTTCACGGGCGGATTTTCCGTTTTTCCCCAGTTTACGGAAATTCAGTATCTTGTGACGTCGGAAGCCTGCTGCGAACGGTTATACCGTGCGCTGGAAAATTTCATCGGCTCGCAGTGTTGTTCAAAAGAACTTACGGAGGCGGTCGTAAGTGCGGAGACGATCGCTGCGGCCAACGATCTCGTCAACAAGCTCAGGGCGTTGAAAGACGTTCGCCTCAGAAACAGCTGGGCAGAATTTTTCAAGGCGCTGAGCGAACACGCCGCCAAGATCGTCAGCGCGGTCGGCAGGCTCACCGCCCTGGAAGCCGCAGGGCAGCAGGTGCGGTTCAGCGTGACCGCGACGGCAGAGCAAATTTTGGCAGGGACGGCAAACTACAATTCGCCCTCGGGCAATTATTTTCTGTTTCGGTATAAAACGCAATGACAATTCAGATTTTTTTTGACAGTAAAAACTCGATCTACTATGTCAGATATGAGAGAAGCTGCGCGGTTTTACTGCCTGAGTTTAGAGAAATGAATGACCGGCAGCAAGAGGATTTTCTGCGCGAAATTTATACGGAAGACGAAGCTGTCGGATATATCAAAAAGCTGGAAAAAAACAGAAAAATTTTTTATGAAAGCGACATCATGAACACGATCGGAAAGGCCATTCGGGTCCGTAATGCCGAGAGCGAAAAGTCTGCGCGCACCGACGTATCCTGGAAGTATTGCTGGCAAACGGAGCTTGTGCCCGTTTCACCCTTGCGTGAGAAACAGCTGGAAGAGCAGCTTTCTGTGGAAAAGGGGAGCGCGGGGGCAGAACTGACGGAGATCGGATATGACGGTGTCGCGGACGACGCGGCGATCGTGCAGGCGATCGTGGAACACAGGCAAAACAAAAAGAAGAAGTACCTCGTTTTTTTCTGCGATCGGTGTAAACGCTGGCAATATGCGGAGATCCGATTCGATCAGGTGCGCTGTCAATGCGGGATAAGTTATGCAACCAAGGCGGAGTTTTCGCATCCCTGTTTTCAGTATGAGGGCGATCGGGCGCGCTTCCGTGCGTCCGAAAAAGCGTTTGAACAGAACGAGGCGCAGAAAGAGGAAGAAAAAGCCGATGTTATAGAGGCGCGGCCCTACTATTATAAGGGCGAAACCGTCCGCAACGGAAAAATTTACGGTCTGACGTTGAGCGATTGCGAAGCCCTTCATGAAAGGCTGTATCTGAACTGTGACGTCGAAAAAGTTTTTTGTTTGGGGGAGAGCGGGACGATCGCGTTCAATCCCGAATATGAGGCATACATGAAGGGCCTTGCCGATCGCAAAATCGGGGGAATGCAGCGGATTTACAAGCGGAAAACGGGCATTCTTGCAGAAATACATGGGGCGGGGCAGGATCTCAAGGCCATGATGTCGGGCTTTTATCGGTATTTCATGGAGAACGGCCTCACAAAATCCAAGGCTCTCTGCTGGCGAGAGGCGGGTCAGGTTTATAGATTTCCCTCGTCGGAACGTTATGCGCTGTCCTTTTGCGCGTTGCCTGCGGAGAAGCGCAAGGCGCTTTTGCCTCTCTATAATTCAGATACCTGCACTTATTTTTTTGACGGGTACGACGATCGCAGGATCGAGCTTTCCCGCCTGATCTATGAGAAGTGCGGCGGCCGTTTTTTGTATATCGACGCGGATGACAAAATTTACGATTTCGGCACGGATTTCATCGAAAAACTGCACATCGAAGACGGCCTTTCTCTCGTGAAAAATGAATTTATCCAGGCGATTTACGATGATTTCGAATTCTGGGACCACGTGCGCGGTGCGTACGAAGACGAGGAAGGGTACCTTTCGGGCGAGGATGAAAACTATTACGATAAGCTGTGCTATTATCAGTTTTCGATCGGCGGAAAGCGCGTCCTGCAATACCGCGGACTTAGCATCCGAAACTCTCGGGACGGGATCCACGACGTAAAAAGCATCATACGTGATTGCTATTTGGCGTCGGACGGCCTCGCGCAGGAGAAGTTTTCCGATCTTATCTCCTTGTTTTTCCACACCACGCTCCCGGAGACGCTCAGAGTGCTGGGCGAGGGGACGGTCAGGACAAGCAAGGGGGAGACGGCGCCGTTTTTGCCCAGGCTAAAGGAATTGCTGAACGCAGAAGAGACAAAGCCCTCTCTGAGCGCGTATTTGTTCTGTCTGGACACGGTCAGCAAAAGTACGAAGTTCTGGTACGGCGGCCGCTGCGATACGCTTATGGGTCATGCAGCCTTTCAGAGCAGCGCGGGAAAAGCGGGGGCGTTCAGAGAGCTTTCCGCCTCGCCCGAGGCCGCCGAGATCTTAAAATATATTTATGCGGAAAGGTATGAAAGCATCTGCACGGAAAGCGGTCATGCTTTCAGCGCGCTGACGCAGGCTCTGAAAGAATTTCAGAGCCAGTTTGACAATCAGGTTCAGGCAATGATCAGAGCGGAGGCGGTCGGCCGTAAGGCTCCTGCCGATGCAGAAGGCGCCAAAGCAGGCGACAGCCGCGGCGTCGGTTCCCCGAAGGGCAGGGGCGAGCCCGACAGAAGCAGCGAAACGCCGAAGCGCGGCGGACATACCGCATCGCCGGAATCGGAGGGAAAACCTTCCGCGAAAAAAAAATCGGAGGAAATAGCAGATGAGTGGGCCTAAATATTATCATTATTCATCGCCGTATAGCGGCAGTTCTTCAACGTCAACTTATGGGAGGAGCACGGAAGTGAGCGGACCTAAATTTTATGACTTTTCGGCATCGTCGCCCGAGGAGGCGGCGGGGATCGTCTCCCGTTTTTCATCGTTTGGCGGAATCAGGGCGACCGTATCGGGGAACAGGATCAACGTAGAGGTATCAAGTGCGGCGTGGTACGAGGGAAAGGATTACAGCTATATTTCAGAGCAGATCCGTAAGGCGACAGAGCGTTTCCGCGCGGACCAGGAGATGGCACGGCTTTTGGCAGAAGGGAAGAAAGAAGAGAAAGCGCGCATCGCCGAATCGAAAAAGAACATCAGAAAACAGGCTGACGAGAAGCGGCGGCAGTATCGGGACGCGAGGACGCGTTGCAGCGCATTGTCCCGCGAGACGGACGTGTCCGTGCATACTCCTTTCGGCGATTACGACATGAAGTCCGACGTTCTCCGCTGCGAAGCGTTGTCGGAAAAACTTCGTGCGGAAGCAGGGCGCATCGACGGAGAGGAGAAAAAATGTCGGGAAAACTGCGACAAATACATGGAGAAAGTGGAGCAATGCACCACCCTTACGGAGCTGTCGAGGATCAGGGCAAAAGCGCCCGCCATGTCTGTCTCGCATGAGTTTGCGGGCAAGGAAGTGGACGCCCTCGAAACAGAAGTGCGGGAGAGGAAAGCGCGCCTGCTTGCGTTTACGGAGTCCCTTCGGGAGATCGATCGGATCATCGGGGAAAAGGGACTTTCCGATTTCAGATCGCGCATTGAACAGGCCGTCAGAACGCTCGACCCGTTTTCTCCCGATTCGGTCCGCGAGATCATTAAAACCGTCGGACAAATCGAGAGGGAGCACGCCTATATGCGGGAGGAGAGCAAGATCGCGAGATCCGATGCGGAGGCGCTCAGGCTGGCGGAGGCGCAGAATGCCGCGCTGAAAGAGCTGAAAGAAGTTTTACAGCCGCTTGCGGAGCGGGCCGAAGTCCATGCGGAGACAAAGGTCGATTATGAACGCCTGGGACGGGAAGCGGTCACGGCCTGCGAGGAGATCCTCGCAGAAACGGAAAAGCTGAGTTACCGCAGCTCCTATCATGCCTGCGAGATCGAGCTGGCAAGGGAAAAGCTTGCGGCAAAGCGCACCATGCTGCGCTCTCCGCAGGTGTACGCACAGCTGACGGACCTGCTGACAAAGCTTCGCGCTTTGCTCGAAGACTGCCGCAAGGATGCGGAAAATTATGACGCGTTCTATGCGGAATATACGCGCTATCAGCAGCTTTATATGCAGTTCCGCGCGGTCATGAGCGCGGACAAAGCCTCGATGGAAGACAAGGACGGATACCTGGAAGAGCCTGCAGAGATCGTGTTCGAGTTTTCCGATCCCGAAAAACAGAGGCAATCTCTTGCCGAGCGGAATCAGCAGCTCGAACTTCTCGTTCACCAGGCGATGCAGCATGGGTTCTGCGCAGGCCTTTCCGCAGTTTTGGGCAAGAGCGCCTGGGGCAAAGAGTTCAAAAGCGAACGGCTCCGCGACGGCAGCGCTCACGTAACGTATGTCAGGAAAGGCGATTTCGGTGCGATCTATGATATTTCGTACGATGCAGAAGGAAGAGTTTCCATGTGTCCGCGCGGCGTGATCCTGAGCAACGGCCGCAGCCTGATCTCTCCTGAAGCGCTCAACGGGATCTATGAATCCTGCGATTGGGCAAAAGAGATCTCGGATGCTTTTTCGCAGATCGGGCTTTGCGACGGGGCCTGTGAGGAAATGCCGGAAGAAGTGCGCCGCGCCATGCTGGACAGCAAAAACTACTACGTTTTAAAGACGGAGGAGGAATCCGTCAGGTATCTGCGGATGCACGGATACACCAACGAACAGATCGCCGCACTCGGTTATGCGGCCAAAGTTTCTTCCCGCCCCGCGGAGGGCAAGGAGGAAAGGAGGACCGCCGGAGCGGCGGAAGCCAGAGAGCTCAGACCGTAAGGTCAAACAGGGGGAATGGCAATGCAGATAGGAAAAATTCTGTTTCCCGTGACGACGCTCGGCCCGGGAAAGCGGGTCGGGATCTGGGTCCTGGGCTGTCGCAGGAACTGCAAGGGGTGTTCCAATCCGGAGCTTCAGCTGTTTGACGAGACAAAGGATGTCCCCGTCGGCGATGTCATCGGATTCGTGCGCACGCTGGATTGCGAAGGCGCCACCATATCGGGCGGCGAGCCTTTCCTGCAGGCAGAGGCTTTGAAGGAACTGGTAGAGGGGCTTCATCGGGAGAAGATAGAGGATATTCTGGTCTATAGCGGCTTCACAAAAGAGCAGCTGGAACAAATGCACGACCCGAATATCGATTATGTTTTGTCGCATATCACCGTCCTGATCGACGGCCCTTTTGTGGAGGAGCTGGTGGACGGCGTACCGCTGCGCGGCTCTTCCAACCAGAGGGTGTGGTTGTTTGATGACAGGTACGAGCAGCAGTATCTTGCGTGTCTGCGCAATGAAAAGAAGGTAGATATTTTTGAGTTCGGGGATGAGACGCATTTTATCGGCATTCCCTTTAAAAATTACAGGCAGCTCTATGTAAAATATCTCAGGACAAGGGGACAGAATGAGTGAGTTTTATTTTGATTACAAGTGCATTGCAATGGGGGACGTCGATCCGAATCCGATAGCGGGAGACCGCCCGCGCGAAGCCGATAAGGCGCTGGATTTTTACCTGTATCAGAACTACAATGTGGCCAACGGCTCCATGTGCGTTCAGGTGTTCGTTCCGAAGGAGATGCAGAGGAAATTCTGTGCCGCGCGGTTGTATTTTGTGCCGCACGGGACCGAGTTTCCCGATCTTTCGGAGTATTCCATCTCCCAGCTCATCCCGCGCGAACCGACCAGGATGCTCCCGGAGGCGCCGTATTTTATTCACACGGACAACAGCATTTTCATCGAAAGCCAGGGGGGCGAGCTTTCAGGCTGCGGCGTCATAGCGTTTATCGACGGCGAAAACCCCAACGCCTCGCCCAAGGTGGAAAATGCGTACAAGTTTGTCATCAATTATTCCAAAAAGGAGATCATTTCCTATCGGATCGTCGAGCACAAGAGCAGGATCTCAATAGAGATCATCTATCCCCTCATCCGCACCGACATCGTGCTGCACGTGATCCGCAAGGTAGGGGCGAAGCCCGTTCTGATCCGCGACAGGGACGGCGCGGACAAATATCTGTGCGTCGACAAAAAAATCGTCTCCGTCACCTTGCCCGCAAACGGGCGCATCGAGGACGTTATCAGGAAATCTTTCCCCGTGGAAAGTGCGGTCGGGACGGATTTCCGCCTCGTCTTTGATGATATTGCAAACAATCAGCACTACCTGCTCGTGGACGAGTCAGATTATACGATCGAGGATAAATCGGAGAGAAAACGCGAGAAGAGGGGAGGCCACAAACTCAAAGACGCCGTCCACAGATGCCCTTATTGCGGCAGACCTATGGGCAAATTCCCCAAATATGTCCGCGGCAGGTCGGAGATCTACGGCTGCGACGGGACGCTGATCATGAGCGGCCCCGACAGTAAATTCGATCCCAAGCTGCAGCATCGCAGGACCATCGTGTGCAGTGCGGACCTCAGAACCCTTTCCGATCCCAAGAGTATGCTGAAAGGGTCGGAAAGCGATAAATTCGACATTCCTGAGGGGACCAAGAGCTATATCCCCGTGGATAAGCTGATCATCCCGGACGGGTACACGGAGCTTCCCGCAATGAATGTACTGGTCGCGGGCATGACGGAATCGGGAAAGACGATCTACCTCTCTTCGCTGATGAACATGATCAACGGCGGCGACACGCTCGGGCTGTTTTCCAAGCCGTTCATCCTCAACCGCATCCTGAATGTTTTTGACAGGAAGGGAAAGGATTCCAAAAGCGTGGAAGAAGTGAAGTATGACAACGTCGAAACAGAGGACGGCAGGGCGATCCTGGGACACGAATGCGAACGGCTTCGGAGCGGCCCCGATAAAATTTATAAGAGCCGGTACGTCCTCTCGGTCGGCAATCATGTGGAAAGCAATACGCAGCCGAGGTTTGCGCTTCCGCTTTCCTGGCACCCGATCGGTTACCGTATGGGGCGGCTGGGATTTCTCTATTTTTACGACGTCCCCGGCGAAGTCCTTACGATGAGATACTCTTTTAAGGCGCGCTCTGTCGATATGGCGGACTGCTTTATCGCCGTGATCAACGGCGATCCCCTGCACATCACTGCAGGCAGCAAAGTAACTCCCGTGGACGAGATGAAAGAAGCGCTGGAGCAGCTGGAAAAGATGCGTTCGGGCGGGATCGGGAAAGATACTCCCATTGCGGTTGTCCTGACAAAACACGATTTAAAGCTCTCGGACTATATCGACAAGAGCGACAGGGAACGGCTGCTCAGCTGTTTTGATGAAAATTGCCACATTGTACGCGAGGATATGCTCGATCTGATGCCCAAAAACGGAGTCTATGCGGGGAGCGCTCTCGAACGGCACATCGACTGTTCCAGCTACGAGTTGGAGCATTATCTGCGGGCGGCCCACGGCGCGGGGGAGATCCTGGACGCGCTGAAACAGAAGTTCAGCAACATAAAGTTCTTTACCTGTTCGGCGCTCGGGAGCAACGACCGTCTGGGCGAACCGGTCAGAAGTACGAAGGAAGTTCTGTTTGGCCCGAGACGTCTGAGGATGGAGCTGCCCATCATCTGGCTGATGTATCAGCGCGGATTGATCAGGAGATAGGGAGGGAGACATGAAGAAGCTGATCGAAAGCATCTATGCCTATATTTATCAATATAACTATGTAGGGCGCTGCGATCTCGGAATGAAAGTGTATACGCTCACGGAGGGCCTGGACGACTCGGAGATCGGATACGTTACTTCCCTGATAGAGCGGATCGACAACGCCAAACTTGAATCGGTGGACAGGGAGGAGGGCGTAAAGAGTATCGGAGAGCCTGCGGAGCCGGACTACGATCTGGTCTCTTTCGCCTATTATCCCAAGAGAAAATCGGGCGGGATGTGTGTTCTCACCCGCACCGGACTGCGCAAATCGCTGCGCGACAAGACAGTGCGGGGGACGAAAGAGATCATCCATGCCCTGCTGTTTGACAGCGCAGATCCCGATCAATACGCGGTCGATTTCATGGAAAGCAAAGTGTTTTCTTCCTATACGGACATAGCCCTCGATGAAGAGCACCCCGTGCCTCGCGATGTCTGCGAAAAACAGCCCGATCTGCTCCGACCTGTCGATCCGGGAGAACTCACTTCTGCACCCTTGAAATTGTCCGAGGTTCAGGGCCCGAATATGTCGGTGGCAAAGGTTTCCGAGCTCGTGAAAGCGATTTTTCTCGCAAAGCGGGACAAAAAGTGCGTCTATGTCGTGTACAGACCCATCGATCTGAAACTCGCGACAAAATATATCAGGGCGGCGCTGAAGTTTTTGCCCGCACACATCGCAAACCAGCTCTCCTTTATTACCTGCTGCGGCGAGCTCAGTCTTGAAGGCTTTTCATTTGATATTTGCGGGATCCCCACGAGCAGCAGAGAGAATATCGCCAGACTCAGGGAGACGGGGTATGTCGTGAGCATCGACGCAACGGGCGTTACAGGGGTGAAAGGAGAAAAAGTCCCGTTTGCGGTTTTTTTGAGCACGTCAGACAATAAAACGTTACAGGACTGGCTGGACGCGGCCCCGATTTACGATGCGTGCCTGAATACGTTGGATGACGTCAACGACATTGTCATGCTCTATCAGAACAGGGGAAGGGAGACGAGGGGCGATGACATATCGGAACGCGTTGATCACTGCTTTGAAACCATCGTCAGGATGGCCAGGATGGCAAATCTCATCAAGAGCATCGACGATATTGAGAGGATAAAATACATCAGGTCTCTTTCCGACGACCTGGAAGGTATTTGTGCGGATATGCGTTCTGTGTCAGCGCAGAGGGTGTACGACAAGCTTTTCATGCCTCTTACACGGCTGATAAAAGAATTTCCCCTTTCCGCATTTCCGGAAGTGAACGATTCGCTGAAAAAATCCGTCTACTGCATTCTGTTCGGCGTAAAGGGTCAGAGCGCGGAGGCCGAGCGCGTACACTTCGACTTTCTTTCCCACAAGAGCAGCGATATTCTGCGGGAATCGGAGGAGTGCGGCCTCAGCGTCATAGAGTATCTCAAGACGGAATGGGAGTTTTGCGGCGCCTTTTTCAAGGACTATTTTTCGGATGCAAAATATTCGGAATATGCCTGCGACATAGGCAAGACGGTGCTGAAAAAGCTTCCGTGCGACGTGGGCAACGGCAGTGCGGCGTTCAGCAAAGTGCGGGATTTTTTTGTCGAAAACATTCTCAGCATTCAGCCGAACGGTCTGAGCGATATTTTAAGGCTCGCATTTGAGGCGTCGGACCGCGCCGCGGTCTTTCAATACTTCCTGGTAAAGCTGCCGGAAATTTCACGCGCATCTGCGGAGTTGTTTGAAGACAGGGTGTCATCCTTTGCGGATCATATCGTTGCGGGGGGAATGCTGGAGGAGGCGCTCAGATTTTTCATCGAACAATTTGTGTTTGCGGATGAAAGCAATAAAGAGTGCGTCGACAAGATCTTAAAGAAACTGCTGGACGCCTATATCGTCATTCCCGCCCGCCGCACGATGGAGGAACTCTGCAACGGGTTGCAGAGGGTGCAGGCTTTGATGTCAGAGCATAAGACGGCGGGGCTGGAAACTTTTCTGTATGCCGAGTATGCAGAGCGCGTCATCAATCCGTTTTGGGAGGAAGCGATCGCGCAGGTGCGGTTCGAGGTCCTTTCGGAGGAGGAGGTCGATCGCTATCGGGAGCTCTGGCAGGTCTACAGAAAGGGCGAATTGGTCACCAAGGCAGATCCCGCATTCTGCGAGCGGCTGGAAAAACTGTTTCAGAATTACGAAGTTTACAATCGGCAGGAGCAGAGAGAACAGGAACTCGTGGATTTCCGCATCGACTTTATCATCCGCGAATTTATCCTGCTCGATGCCGGGACGATTCTGAAGATCCTGAAAGAATTTGTCGGAGAACAGCAGCTTTCGCAGTACCTGTATCATGAAGGGCTGGGAACCAAACCCGAAAAAGACGAAAGATTTCTGGAAGTAAGTGAAAAGATCGCCCGCGAGCTTCTTACCGAAAAGGGGGCGGAACTTTCCAAGGAAGAGCAGAAAAACCTGAACGCGAAGAAAATCAGGTTTGCGGAAAAAGTCCGTCGGATCCACAACACGCGGCACAGGGCGTCTCTGATCAGAAATATAAGCGACGGCACGCGCGGGCTGATCGGTTCGAGCATTCTTACGGCCGTCATGGTCTTGCTGGCCGCAGTGGCCGGGGTCCTGCTCTATCACTTCTACGACGGACAATACTTTCGGTCGGTCTACTTTATGTTTGCAGTCCTCACGGGGATCGTGTGCGAAATGATGTATTGGTATAACTATTCTGACCGCAGGTTGCACAATGTCGAAGTGAGGGTGACATGGCAGACAATCATCATCATGATCGTCATGATCGGCCTGTATGTCCTTGCGCAGTTTATCCTGTCGTTTTTGTTCTGAGGAGAAAGACATATGGCAGAAAGTCAATTCACAAAGAAAAAAATCAAGCTGTTTCTCGTCGTCCTGGTGCTTGTGGCAATTCTCTCCGTCGGGATGGGGGTAGGATTTTATTTCTATTACGGCCATGCCGTCGATGCGTCGGATATCTCTGTCTCTTTGCAGGACCGCATGAAGATAGGGGCGAGCTTTACGGTGGACGACATTCTCGAAAGCGAGGGCTATCGGTACGGTTGGATGAGATCGGATGTCGAGGTCACCGTTCTGGTGGAAAATGCCGCCTACGACGAACAGGACGAGACGTCGGGAGAGGAATATATCCCGACGCAGGGCATTCTCGATTATAACGACGGCACGCGTACCTTTACGGTGTGCGGCGTCGGGGCGGGGATCATCGATTTCAGAGATCCGTTTGACTCTTCCGTCAGCCTGCAGGTCCCGTTCAGAACGCGTTTTGACAACGGGGATACTTCCGAGATCCTGGAAGAAAACTATCCCGAACTGTTTGAAGACGGGTTCGTAGCCAAAGAAGAATTTGACGAGGTGACGGAACTGAGGCTGACAACTGTCCGTTCCTACGATGTAGCCGAACTTTCCGCGTGCCGCAATTTATCCCGATTTGTTCTTTCTTCGGAAGAAGTGATCACGCTGAACGGTCTGCAATCGATTCCGTCCGCGGTCGACGTGTATGTTACAGACGGCCTGTATGAAAAATACCTGACCGACGCCGCCTGGAAAGATCAGGCAGACAGGGTGTATCCCATCGTGGATCTGAGCGAAGGGAAGCACACGATCGTCTTTGAATTCAACAGCGGCGCGATCGCCGCCGTCGGCGATGCGCCGCGGACGTATGCGAGCGTGGCGGACGGGGAGAGGATCGATCTTGCGCAGTATCCCGTGATGCGTACGGGTTATACCCTTCTGGGTTGGTTTACGAGCGACGACGGCGGACAGACTTTCAGCGATTTCCGCCTGGATTCCGAGTATGCGATCCGCGACAATCTGAAAGTCTATGCAAAATGGCAGGCAAATACTTACGGGATCACTTATCACGATACAAAATTCAACACGGATGTCCCTGCGTCGCAGACTCTGACATACGACGAGAGCGGCAGCCTTTCCGCCGATCTTCTGATGCACGACGGCTATACCTTCCTCGGCTGGGCGCTGACGGAAGGGGCGGCGGCTGTTTCTTTTGAGATCGGGGAGGAAGTGATCAATCTCGCGTCAGAAAACAATGCCGAAATTAATTTGTATGCGGTCTGGGCTGCAAACGCATACGACATCGTTTATGACGGAAATGCTGTCGGCGTGACAAATGTTCCGTCCAGACAGGAGGACATCGCATTCGATACAGAGGTCCTCTTGTCCGCGCAGGAGCCGTACAGGCAGGGTTATACCTTCATCGGCTGGGCCGTCAGGGAAGATGCCCTCAGTTATGATTATCTGCCCGGCGAGACCGTAAAAAACCTCGTGTCCGATTCCGATGGGATGGTGGTTCTCTATGCGGTCTGGAGCGCCAATACATACTCGATCCGCTACGACCCGAACGGCGGAGCAAATGCGCCCTTAGATCAGGAAAATCTGATCTACGGGCAGGAGATCACCCTCTCTTCGTCGATCCCCGTGTGGCACGGAAGAAACTTTCTCGGCTGGTCCAGAGATCGGGATGCCGCCACCGCAAGCTATCTTGCAGGGGCAACCGTCTCCAATCTTGTGGCCGATGCGGGAGGTGCGGTCACGCTGTATGCGGTTTGGGAATATGACTCTTTCCGTATCAAATATGACGCCAACGGAGGTGCGGATGCGCCCGATATCAGCTCTTACATTTCGTATAACAGTGCAAGCGCATTGTTGGCGTCCGGTAAACCCAATAGGACAGGTCATACCTTTATCGGGTGGTCGTATTCGTCCTCCGGCAATGTGGATTATGCGAGCGGACAGTCATTGAGCCAAGGCGAGATCAACGAGATGTACGATCAGGCAGACTCGGACGATAACATCCTTGTCCTGTACGCCTGCTGGTCTGTAAACTCGTACAAGATAACAGTGAAAAAAGACGGCGGCTCGGTGACAGGAGTGACCAGCGGTTCGCGTTATCAGTACGATCAGCGGATCACCATAAAAATCAGCTATGATTATAAGAAAGACAGATATGTTGAGGTCGACGGGAAAAATTTAGGGGAAAAAGCTTCTCATTCCTTCAATATGCCGGCCCATGATATAACCATCAAAGTACATTCCGACGAAGGATGCGTTGCGACGGGAACGCTGATCACTACGGCGGATCTGAGGCAGGTCCCCATCGAAAGCCTGAAAGTCGGAGATAAGGTCCTTGCGTGGGATTTTGTCACCCAAAGCTTTGTGGAGACGGAAATCACTTTGTTTGTCTGTCACGGGGATAAAAGTTACGACGTCCTGAATCTGCAATTCGGCAACGGGTCAAAGCTCAGGACAATAGGCAATCATGTTCTGTTCGACGTGACGCAAAACGAGTATATTACGATCAACACCGACAATTACACGCAGTTCATGGGCCACGACTTTTTGTGCTACGATCTCTCGTCGGGCAAATATGCGGTATCGCAGCTGACGCAGGCCGGAGTGACGCAGGAAGTCACAGGCTCGTATACCATCGTTACGGCACAATATTTCAATTACGTATCGGAAAATGTGGTCACGACGTCGCCGACTGTTCCCGGATTGTACGAGTTGATCTCTTCGTATGTCATGGACGATCTCACATTCGATCTGGCGGAGTTTGAAAAAGACATTGCAGAATACGGACTATACGGATATGAAGTGTTTGAGGACCGTATGTCCTATGAACAGTTTGTGCAGCTGTGCGGGCCGTATTTTAAACTTGCGGTCGAAAAAGGGTTCACGACCTTGGAGAAAATCTTGGAAGTGCTCGACTACATCGCACAGTGGATGGTATCGGGTGATTAGGATATGAGCAGGATAAACATAGCAAATTTAAGAAATTTTTATTCGGAAAAGCTCGAAGCGCAGCACTTCCAGGTGTATGCCGATTGTGTCGGAAATCTCTTGCAGGGGAAGCTCCGCACTGTCGTTACGCTGGAAATGACGGAAAAGAACCGACAGGCAGCAGAGAGCGTGGTGGAAGCGATCGTGTACGGCTGTCCGGAGCTGTTTTTCATCGAACAGGAGGTCCGCACTTCGTGGTCGGGAAATCAGCTGACTCTGGATTTTAAAAACAAGTACCCGAAGGAAAACATCGGTGAGTTGTGGGAGAAACTGAATGCGGAAACAGACCGCATCTGCGCCATCATCAACAAGTTCCAGACCGTCTATGATAAGCTCAATCGTCTGAACGATTATCTCTGCGCGCGCGTCAAGCCCGTAAGTTCTTTTGAGAGGAGCGAGCTCGGCGACGCATACGGGGCGCTGATTTTGAAGCAGGCCCGCTGCGAGGGGTTTGCCAAGGCCGCAAAGCTGATCCTGGACCGATGCGGCATTCCGAGCCTGATCGCAAAGGGCGAGGCGGATTCCGGGTGCAGGCGGGAGCCGCACGCCTGGAACATCGCCGCCTGCGGGGACGCGTTCTATCACTTCGATTTTACGTGGAACGCGGGGTATGCCGCGCATGGCATCCCGGGCGCCGATTATATGTTTCTGGACGATCGCGATTGCGGATTGCAGCATTTTCCCGATCACAAATATCCCGCCTGTACGGATGCAGGCAAGACGTTTTGGGCGGTCAACAACGGAATTTTGAAGTATCATTCCGATCTGTCCCGCATCAGGCTGGTGCCGTTCGACCGCAATTATATGGCCGCCGCAAAACTGCCGCGCAAGCTCTCGCAATACGAGTATGAAAACGAAGTTTTCGGCTGGATGGTCAACGAACTGTCCGCGCACAGTTACGCAAGCACGTTCAGCTATCGCTACAATCAGGTGTTTCAAGTACTTTTCTTTTATTTCATCAACGGCTAAGGAGAATGATCGTTATGGACAAGCAAACGGTATTGGATTTCAGAAATGACTTTATGAGGTATACAGACCTCACTGCCGCGCAGATCTCTGTTCTCGCGCCCGTTCTTTACGGACAGGAGGACAGATACTATGAGGCCTGCGTACAGTTTTTGAAGAAAGGGGAAATGCAGAACCTTACTTACGGAGAGTATTCGACCGACCTCATCATGAAAGGGATGCGTTGCTCTTATCCCGAAGCGCTCGTGATCATGCGCAATATGGAGCAATTCCCGGACTACGCAGACTTTTTCTTCGTGCCGAGAATGGTGGAGTGATGCGCTATGGGAACAGAAAACACCGCATTGGGTCAGCAAGCGGGGAAAGTCACGTTTGACGCGTCCGATTACAGGACGTATTTATCGTACGAAAAATTTCAGGGACTCTCCTCTGATCAGAGAGAAGCCCTTTTCAAGTTTGCGTCACAGCAGACTGCTGACGAAAAGGGCTTGAAGCAAGTGGATTTTGAGGCAGAAAGGGTGCTGCCCGATAAAGACGGCAGGCTCCGGGGCGGGTCGTGTTCTCAAAAATTCAGCCAGATCATCAAGAAGTTTGAAGGTCATGAACTTTCGATGAATTCGTACTGCTGGAATCGGGACAGCATAACTGTCCCGTATTCGTCTTGCAGAACGATGTATCACGAGTTGGAGCACGCCGCGCAGTTTGAACGTTCCATTGACAGGGGGATCAAAAACAGCGATCCCGCTGCGCTGGAAATGCGTCTCAACGACGGTCATTACTATCGTTCGAACGGCGACAAGGCCGTCCTGACCCCGACAGGTCTGACGTTGAGCAAGCGCTTCGGAAACGCGGCGGACGCGAACAACAACATCGATTTTCATTTGTACCAGGCACAGGCGTGCGAGACGGAGGCGCGGCGCGCGGGGATCCGCGGGCTGGAAGAAATGCAGAAATACAATCGGGAACACGGAATTTCTGATTATCATCTGGATGCGTATGTGAGCGCGGCAAAGGCGGAAGAAGCACATATCAACCGTTCGATCGTGAAAGATCTGGGGATGCACCCGCGCGAACAGATGGCGAAAGAACAGCTCTCTCAGATCCCGAAAAGCAAGATCTCGGAAGAGGACAGGGCGAGAGTGCTTCAATACGCGCGCGAAAAAGACTACGAGATGGCAAGCGAAGTTCTGCGCGACAATGCGCGCGGACAAATTTCCGAAGAGGAAGTCCGCGAACAGTTCGACAAGAACATAGGGTATCCCGACTTTTTCGAATCGCAGGAATATCAAAGCAAAAAGGCAACCTATGCGGAACGCCTCAATTATCAGATGCCCAAATACAGGTGGAGCGAGAATGCCTCGGAAAACGAGAACTCTCAATCGTTTTTTGACAGCCTGGCAAGCAAAGTCGAGGGCAAGATTGAAGAAAAGCTCGACAATGCGCCGGGAGAGAAATTTTTCTCGGGCATCGAGCGGCGGGCCGAGGGGAATGCAGGCGGTCAAAACGCCGCCGCGGCGTCCTTGGAGGAAACGCAGGGGAAATCCGATTTCTTTGACAGGACAGAGTCCGGGCAGACAGCGGAAAAGTCCGCTTCCGCATCGGCGGAGGAAGAAGCGCGCAAGCGCGGCGCGGGGCAGGGACAGACGCTGTGACCGCACCCGAAAGGGCGGAGAGGATACTGTAACGGTGGGGTGTTATGATCGTACAGAAAAATGTTTTGGAAGGGAGCACGCTGTCGCAGAACAGGCAGCCTGAAATTCATCACGGCACGGTCGAGATCGGCGGAACGTGCAACGGAGCGCCCGCCTGTTTTCGCATGAACGACGAAATATTGAGCAAGCACGTCATGCTGATCGGCGGTACGGGCTGCGGCAAGACAAATACTTTTTTGCACATTGTCAGCCAGCTGCAAGCGTCCATGACGCCCGACGACGTGATGGTCATTTTCGATACAAAGGGGGACTATCACAGTTATTTTTACCGCAGCGGGAGAGATCGTGTGATCTCTGCTTCGGAGAAAGACCCCGCCGACGTGTGGAACCTGTTCGATGAGATCCTTCTGGACGGGACAGACAGGGACAGGGTGGAGGAAAATGTTCAGGAGATCGCCTGGGGGTTGTTTGCGGAAACCATCCGCAAAGACAACAGCAATCCCTTTTTCCCCAACGCGGCAAGGGATCTCTTTTCGGCGATCCTGACCTGTATGGTGCGCAATGCGGCGGGGAACGAAGAGCTCAGGGAGCGGCGGCTGAACAATGCGTTTTTACGGAAATGTCTGGACGCGCTGACGGTAGACGGTCTGCGCGATATGCTGAAAGGCAACAGCGATCAGGAGGCCGTCCTCACCTATGTCGGGGACGGACAAAACCCACAGGGACTGGGCGTTTTTGCGGAACTTCAGACGGTGCTGCGCCGCATCCTGATCGGCGCCTTCGCGCAAAAGGGCAGTTTTTCCATGCGTCGGTTCATAAGGGAACGCAATGCGCGCACGCTCTTTATCGAGTACGATCTGTCGCACGGTTCAATGCTCATCCCGATCTATAAATTGCTGATCGACCTCGCGCTGAAAGAAGCCATGGGCGAAAACGCCAGGAAAAGAAAGAATACGGGAAACGTCTACGTATTCTGCGACGAATTCAAGCTCCTGCCCGACCTCATGCACATCGAAGATGCGGTCAATTTCGGGCGTTCGCTCGGGATCAAGGTCTTTGCGGGCCTGCAGAGCATCGACCAGCTCGAAGAAAATTACGGGGAAGCGCGCGCCAAAAATATCGTTGCGGGGTTTTCCAGCATTCTGGCATTCCGCGCAAACGACAGGAACACGCGCGAATTTATATCGGGCAAGTTCGGAAAGAATTATATCATGGAGCAAAACGTCTCGATCGGCAATACGATCGTTGAAGAAAAGCGGATCGGGAACGTCGTGGAGGATTGGGAACTCAGCAATCTGAGCGTCGGAGAAGCGGTAGCGGGGCTGCTGGCAAATCCGCCGTTCCGTTTTCGGTTCGATTTATTCAGATAGGGAAGCGGGAGAAAATGTTTATTATTCAATGGATCATAGGGTTTTTTCGCGGAATTTTCAACAGACACAGGGCGCGGAGAAGAACGCATGAACTGCTTGCGCAAAACCAGCGGGCAAGGGACGTAATGCTTTATTACGATTCCCCCGTAGAAGCGTTTTACGCGCTGGATATGGAGGGGAATATCATCGTATCGGGAAACAACGCCGCCCTGCGCAACCGCGTGCTCACTGCGGCAGCCTATCATCGTTGTCAGAGGCGGATCCCCGTCATTATTCTGCACTGCGGCAATAAGGCGCTCGAAAGGCTGGTGGCAGACGCTTATGAAAGGGAGCGGGCGCCCCATATCATCAACGCCGAACACCCGGAATACGATCCGTTTACGGAACTTCGCAAGGAAGAGATCTCGCAGATGGTCATATCCTCTTCCGGCAGCGACAACAAGGTGGAACGCATCGGCGGTCTGTATATCAACGGCCTGACCGATTATCTTCTGGCAAGAGGGCGCCGCCCGATGGTGAGGAGCTATATCTCTTGCCCGCACGATGCAATTCTGTCGCGCGTGATGGAACACCGCGCGGACGGCTCGATGTCGGAAGCGGATGCAACGCGCATCAGCTCGGAGATCACGCAGGGCAAAGCCGAGCAGGGGAATGTAGAGCAGTATTTCCGCGTCCTGGATACGCAGGCGTCCTGCATTCTGGCGCGAAAGGCGGAGGATGCAATCAGTATCCGAAAGGCGATCGAGGAGGGCAAGACGATCATGCTGGACATCGTTTCTGCCTCCAATATTCTTTTGATCAATCTCCTGGTCCAGGAAATAACGGATGCAATGGCGCGCGGCAAGCGCTTTTTGCTCGCGATCGACGGCATCCCCGTGGATGCGTCGGAAGGCCTGGCGCGCCTGATGAAAAACTATTCAAACGCCTGCAATTTCGTATATTCCTCTTCGGATTTTTATGCGGACACGCAGAGTACGGCAAACACCTTTGAGACGCTTCTTGCAAAGGCGAACATGGTGTATGTCATGCAACACAGCGCGGCGCAGTCAGGGAAAAAGTTTTCGGAATATTTCGGTCAATATCGTCCTGTCGAGATCAACACGACCTATGTCAGCGGTACCGTGTATCCCACTTACGGACAGCTCTTGCCGGGGACCAATTCTTCCGATGTGCAAACGACGCAGCTCACAGACAGGCCGAGAATCGAAGAGCGGGACATCGCAGAACTTGCGCTCGATGAAATGTTTATCAAACGCAATTCCGAGCACGAGATCATGCGCGTGCGTTGTACGGCGGGGGAGGCAACGGGAATGTACGAGGCGCCGCGCAGGCGGGGCAGGTGGCCGAGGTTGCCCGCTGTCGGCGTAAACTGGGCGTTATTCGTCTTGCTGCTGCTCGTTCCGCCCGCAGCATTTATCTATCTGTTTGCGGTAGGCGGCAGGGTAGGGAAGATCGTAAGCGCAATCGTCCTGGTGCTTATGCTTGTGGGTGTCATTGTATCAAACGTTTTAAGCTATATTGCTTTATCGGGCTGAACAAAC
>ERZ1643251.1473-NODE-1473-length-26557-cov-5.345106_pt1 | contig 26557 bp, 27 predicted proteins | sample MGYA00579261_ERZ1643251 | MGnify/ENA primary metagenome ERZ1643251 (study PRJEB29033, sample SAMEA4952267) | chicken gut metagenome | biome: Broiler Chicken; feature: Gastrointestinal Tract; material: Caecum | place: Ireland | collected 2018 | study: Broiler... | reverse complement strand
GTGATGTCCAGTTCATCCACATCCACCGGAATCACCGTCGCTTTGCGCAGGCGCTCCGGCAATGGTCCCAGGACACAACCTTCCTCCGCCAGTTGATGTTGCAATTCGGTGCCAAGCTGTCCCCGACAGCCGGTAATCAAAATCTTCATGGTCTACCCTCGTTCCCTCAATACAACAGCTTATCGTCAGCAACATTCTTCAGGTGCTGTCCGTAGGGAGATTTGCCGTACCGGGCGGCACTTTCCAGCAATTTTTCCTTGCTGATCCAGCCGTACTTGTAGGCGATCTCTTCCGGCGCCGAAATCTTGATGCCCTGGCGCTGTTCCACCGTCTGTACAAAGGTGGCAGCCTCCACCAGGGAATCCATCGTACCGGTGTCCAGCCAGGCATAGCCGCGTCCCAGCAACTGCACATCCAGTTTTCCCTCTGCCAGATACATGGCATTGAGGGTGGTGATCTCCAATTCGCCGCGTGCGCTGGGCTTGACCTGTTTGGCCATCTCCACCACATCCTTGTTGTAGAAGTACAGACCCGTGACGGCATAATTGCTCTTGGGGTTGGCAGGCTTTTCCTCAATGGAAGTGGCACGCCCCTCCTTGTCAAAGGAGACTACGCCAAACCGTTCCGGGTCGTTGACGTAATACCCGAATACCGTGCTGCGTCCGTTGGCTGCATTGGCAGCCGCCGCTTTCAGGCGTTTGGAGAATCCGGCGCCGTAGAAGATGTTGTCACCCAGAACCATGGCGCAGCAATCCCCGTTGATGAACTCCTCGCCCAGAAGGAACGCCTGGGCCAGACCGTCGGGACTGGGCTGCACTTTGTATTGCAGATGCAGACCGTACTGGCTGCCGTCCCCGAGCAGGGCCTCGAAGCGCGGCGTATCGGTAGGGGTGGAAATGATCAGAATGTCCTGAATACCTGCCAGCATCAGCGTCGACAGCGGATAGTAGATCATCGGCTTATCGTACACAGGCAGCAACTGTTTGGAGGTGACCATCGTCAGCGGGTAAAGTCTTGTGCCGGCACCACCGGCAAGGATAATCCCTTTCATTGTTACAACTCCTTAGTCCTGAATTTCACAGTGCGCGCCGCCCATCCCTCGGGCACCATTCCCTTGGGGCATAATCTCACACAATATTAGGATTATTATACTGCATTTGTGTGGTCAGCGCAAGGGGAAAATCCCCCGGCCGGAAGGTCGGCGCGCCCCGGAATTTGTTTCCAGTTTGTTACCATTTGTTTACGAACGCTTGACGCAGGACCGACCATATGATACAATATACGCAGTGTAAATTCCGGCTGCTACACAGGCACCGTATTGTAATAAGGGACCCACTCCCTGCAAGTATTGATTCTGAGGAGGCGTTTTCGCGTTGAAACGCTTTTTATGCGCGGCCTTTTTCATTGCCTTGGTCGCTTTGCTGGCTGCCTGCGGCGTGCTGAGCCAGTCCACGTCCGCATCCACGGTCACAGCCACCCCCACCAATTCCACCTCTCGCACCCAACAGCACAGCGAGACCGTCACCGTGCAGGAAACGGCGGCCAAGGTAGATGTGGTTACGGCGCAAAGCAGCCAGACTCCGGCTTCCACGGCAGCCCCTGCTACGCCTGAAACACCGGCCACAGGCGATTTTCCTGTGGTCTATCTGGCCGGCGTGATTGGTTTGATTCTGATCTGTTCTGCCGGACTTTTGATGTTGCGACGAATTTAATGTACAACGCCCTGCGGGGCGTTTTTTTAGTTTCTGCGAATTGGAAGAAAAGGAGGCATCTTCCCATGGCCAAACGTTACCGGCGACTGCGGGGAGATACCGCCTATTATCCCTTCGCTGCGCGCACGGGGCTGCGCGCCAGGCAGCGGCGCCAAGTTCGTTGGTTGCGGCTGTTGGGCGTTACTGCACTGCTGGTAGCCGCTGCCCTGACGGTGCGGCAGACGGTGTTCCGGGGCGGACAGCCGCAAGCCCCTGCTCCGGCCGGGGTTCCTGCCATACAGGCCGACACGGCAGAATCCGCCCTTGTGAAGGTGGAGGCGATTGCCGCTACCCGGGATGCACTGGCCCGGACGCAGGAGGCCGACGCCGCTGCCCGGCTGACTCCGGAGACCGCTTCCACACCGGTACCCCGCCAGTCCAACGAAATTTTGCCCCAGTATCGCGCCCTCTATGAAGAAAATCCCGACTTAGTGGGATGGCTGCGCATCGACGGCACCGAGATTGATCTGCCGGTGGTCCAGACGCCCGGTGACAACGAATACTATCTTCGTCGGGGTTTCGACGGCCTGTATGCCACCGGCGGGACGCTGTTTCTGGACGAGCAATGTTCAATTTTGCCCGACGATCCCACCGCCAATTGGTTGGTTTACGGCCACAACATGGCCGACGGATCCATGTTCGGCACCCTGACCTGCTACCGGGACGAATCCTTTTATAAAGAACACCCGACCTTCACCTTTGACACAATCTATGCCGCCGGAACCTGGCAGGTGGTAGCTGCCCTGGATACCACCCTGGGGGCCGATGCCCTGCCCTACTACACTTTTTTTGACGCCGATACCAAGCTGGACTGGGAGCAGCGGGTCCGGGCCATTCTGGACAAGTCCCTGTACGACACCGGCATCACCCCGGTGTACGGTCAGCAGTTGCTGACGCTTTCCACCTGTGGCACCTCCTACACCAACACCGACTCCCGTTTTGCCCTGCTGGCGGTCCGGGTGGAGAACTGACTTCTTTTGTCCACCTGCCCGGGAGCACTTGCATTTTCGGCGGGAATCGGCTATGATGTTGCAAGACCTATCAGATGAAAGGAGCCTGTGAAAAATGGCTGAATTTACCTATGAAATTACCGAGCGCATTGCGGTGCTCTCCACCAATGCACGTGGCTGGGAGCGTCAGCTCAATATGATCAGCTGGAACGGCAACGAGCCGAAGTACGATATCCGCGACTGGTCCCCCGACGGCAGCCGCATGGCCAAGGGCATCAGCCTGACTGCGGAAGAGCTGAAGACGCTGAAGGACATCCTGAACGACATGGAACTGTGAGGGGCCTATGGAAGACTACCACGCCCGGTTTGTGGAGATCTACAACCAGAACATCACCCGTCCCGGTGCGGACCGGCTGCTGAACTGGCTGGAAACCACCGACTTTTTCACCGCCCCCGCCTCCACCCGGTTTCACGGTGCCTGCGAGTACGGGCTGGTGATGCACAGCATCAACGTCTATGATGCCATGATGCAGCATTTCTTCACCGAAGGGGAAAATGCCGAGAGTTATGCCATTTGCGGACTGCTGCATGACCTGTGCAAGGCAAACTTCTATAAGGTCAGCACCCGCAACGTAAAAAACGATGCCACCGGGCAATGGGAAAAAGTTCCCTACTACCAGGTTGCCGACCAGCTGCCTTACGGGCACGGCGAAAAGAGCGTCTATCTGATCGAGCATTTTATGCGGCTGAAAACCGCGGAAGCGGTGGCCATCCGCTGGCACATGGGCGGCTTTGATGACGCCGTGCGCGGCGGCAGCTTTGCCGTCAGCGATGCCTACAACAGCTACCCGCTGGCCGTCAAACTGCACATTGCGGACCTGACTGCCACCTACCTGATGGAACAGGGTACCAGCAGCGTGGAGAACGGACACCCCAAGACCAAGTAAAAGATCCCCGCCTTTCCTAAGGCGGGGATCTTTTTTGCTCCTCCCATGGCACAGTTTGCCAGGCAAAAGAAGCAGCCGCCCCGGCGCAGGCCGGGACGGCTGTCTGATGGATTTATTTGGATTTGGTCTGCTCGTCGATCTTATCAATCTCGTCCTGGAGCAGCCGAGAAACCGGGCGGCGTGTATTGCGCAGCCTTCTGCCGGTGGACGGCTTGGTTGCCGGCACCGGATCCGGATTGCGGTGAGCCCGCACCGGCTGGGCCGTAGCCTTGACCCGGAACTGCGGTGCAGCCGGCTTTGCAGGCGTTTCCGCAGGGGGATCCGGCAGGTTGGTCTCCGGCGTTCCCTGGGCAAAGTCCCGCATCTCGGTTCCCAGTTCCTTCAACTCCGCTTCGGTGTCATCCAAGGCCTGATAGATGGCCTGGGTCAGACCGTCCAGGTCCAAGGTCGCAGCATTGAGTCGCTGATCCACCCGGGAGAGTCGATCCCGTACCAGCATGACGCCGGCGGCAATGCCACGGGCGTTTTCGGCCATGCGGCTTTTCTGGGTATCGGCCTGCTGCTTGAGCTCCTTCTCCGCACTTTCGGCGTAGAGCTTGGCATCCGACAGGATCTTGCGTGCTTCCAGTTTGGCCTCGCGGACCACTTCGGGGGTCGGCGTCGCCGAGGCATTCAACTGGCGGGCAGCCGTCAGCTGCTTTTGCAGCTCGTCTACCTGCTGCTGCAAATCATGGCACTTGAGCTGCCAGTAGTTGGCATTCTTCTGGCTTTCCTTCTGGCCGGACTGGTATGTATCCAGCTGTTTTTGCAGATCTTCCAGCTTTTCCTCGCTCTCGCGGCGCTTGGATTCCGCCATATCGGCACGTTGGGAAGCCGCGTCCGCCTCCGCCTGGACAGCTTTCACGCGGGCATCGGTATCCGCACGCTCGCTGCGCAGCGTTTCCAGTTCCGACTGGACCCGACGCAGCTTTTGCTCGTATTCCATTTCATGCTGCTGGGCTTCGTCGGCCAAAGCGTTCATATACGCCAGCACATCGTTTTTATCAAATCCGAACAGACTGGAACGGAACCCCTGTTCCTGAATGTTCTTAGCTTCAGATGGCATGGCGTTTTACATCCTCTCGCGGCAAAATGGCTGAAAATCAGGAGCGCTTGTTCAGAATGCTGAGCAGGTCGTCGAAATAATCGCCGTCGTCCTCTTCCTCAGCCGGAGCCTGGCTGGAAGCGCCCACCTGGGTATCCACACCAGTGTTGAAAGACTGGGTGAAGATGGGGTTGGGCATAACCGGGCTGATATCCGGCGAAGCGGGCTGGGCCTTTTCGGCCGGCTGGGCTGCCTCCACAGGCTGGGTGGCAGCGGCGCGCTTGGCGTCCACATGGGCCTGGATGGGCTCGTCGACTTCCGGCGTGCTCTCAAAGCCGGTGGCAACGACGGTGATGCTCATCTCGTCGCTCAGGCGCTCATCAAACGCAGTACCCCAGATGATGTTGGCATCGGGATGGGCGGACTGGGTAATCATGGAAGCAGCGGTCTCCACATCGTCCAGGCCGATATCGGGGCTGGAGGTGATGTTGATGATGACACCGCGTGCGCCGGCAATGCTGGTTTCCAGCAGCGGGCTGGAGATCGCAGCCTTGGCGGCGTTTTCGGCCTTGCCGGCGCCCTTGGCAACGCCGACACCCATGTGAGCGAAGCCGGCATCCTTCATGATGGAACGCACGTCGGCGAAGTCCAGGTTGATGAAGGCCGGAATATTGATCAGGCTAGAGATGCTCTCGACGCCCTGGCGCAGCACGTTGTCCGCAGCTTCGAAGGCGTTCATCAGGGTGATGCGCTCCTGGCTGATGAGTTTCAGGCGCTCGTTGGGAATGACAATCAGCGAGTCCACATGCATCATCAGGGAGGCAATGCCCTGCTCGGCCAGGCTCATCTTGCGCTTGCCCTCAAAGGCAAAGGGCTTCGTCACGATGCCGACGGTCAGGATGCCCAGATCATGGGCAGTCTCTGCCACAACGGGCGCAGCGCCGGTACCGGTGCCGCCGCCCATACCGGCGGTGATGAAGACCATCTGCGCGCCCTTCAGGGCGTTGGAAATTTCATCCTTGCTTTCTTCGGCAGCGCGCTGACCCACCTCGGGATCCGCACCGGCACCGCGGCCCTTGGTGAGCTTGGCGCCCAGCTGGACCTTCTGGGTGGCCTTGGAGTTGAGCAAGGCCTGCTGATCGGTGTTCATCGCAACGAACTCGACCCCGGACAGGCCGGACTCCACCATGCGGTTCACAGCGTTGCCGCCGCCGCCACCTACGCCGATGACCTTGATATTGGTCACATTTTGCATTTCTTCGTCGAGAACGAATGCCATGAGTGTATCCCCCTAAAGTGTAAAAGTGTCACCGGACCATAACCGCATACCCCCGAAATGGGCACACTGATCCGTGAATTTTTTGCATATAACCGATTATTAGAATAACAAATTTCCGGCTCAATTTCAATACCTGTGGGTAAAATTCGTAAAAAAATGCCTCTTTCGCCGCAGAATCCACCAAGCGTAGGGGGCGCCAGGCCGGATTCTTTGTTGTAAACGTAGAATTTTTTTCAGCCCCGGTTTTGCCTTACCGTACCGCCGTCGGACGGCAACAGGCGCACCGGGCCCCCAACAACGCCAGATCGCCCGGAAGGTCCGCATAGCCGCGGCGGATATGCCCGGGATCCCGCAGCTCGGTGGTACCGTCGGCCGCCAAAGCGGCCACCAGCAAAGCGGCCCCTCCCCGCAGATCCGGTGCCGTCACACAGGCGCCCTGCAGGTGCGCACCGCCCCGGATGGTCAGCCGGTGCCCTGCCGCCTGGCATTCCGCTCCCATGGCGCGGAATCCCGCCGCACAGGCAAACCGGTTGGCAAACAGATGGTCGTAGATCTGGCTTTCCCCCTGCGCCTCCAACAGAACCGCCGCCGCCAACGGCGCGGTGTCGGTGGCAAAGGCTGGCCACGCATTGGCATACAGTTGTTGGCTGCCCCGCAGCGGCACCGACGGATCCCGTACCAGCTCCACGGCGTTTTCCCGTCGGGTCACCTGCACACCGCATTGCTGCAAAAACTGTAAAAACGCTTCGTAATAGCGCGGCGGGCACTCCCGGACGGTGATCTGTCCGCCGGCCGCCGCCACTGCTGCTCCATAGGTAGCGGCAGCAATGCGGTCCGGCAGCGGGGTGTACAGGATGCCCCCCAACGCCCGGCGCCCCTGGACTACCACCACCGGTGTGCCGGCCCCGGCAATCTGCGCCCCGCAGGCCGACAAGAAACCCGCCAGATCACAGACTTCCGGTTCACAGGCCGCCCCGCGCAGGACGGTGGTGCCCATGGCGCAGCAGGCCGCCATCAGCAATGTCATGGTTGCCCCCACACTGGGCAGCCGCAGGGTGAAATCCACCCCCTGCAGCGGGCCGAAACGGCGCAGCGTCACCGCATCTCCCTCCAGCTCCACCCGGGCCCCCATGGCGGCCAAACCTGCCAGGTGAATGTCCACCGGCCGCGGTCCCAGACGGCAGCCGCCCGGCAGTGGCAGCCGCACCATACCGGCACGGCAGAGCAGCGGCGCCAGGTAAAACACCGAACTGCGCATGGCCCCTGCCAGGTGGGCGGGAATTTCCCCGCAAAGCGCCGAGGCATGCACCGGCAGTGTGCAAAGGTCGCTGCCATGCCGTGCTGCCTTCGCCCCCACCGCCTGCAGCAAGGCAAGGCTGGTGTCCACATCGCTCAGTTCGGGAACACCGCGCAGACAACAGGGAGCCCCGCATAAAAGCGTGGCCGCCAGCAAAGGAAGGACGCTGTTTTTGGCCGCCGCCGGGCGGATGGTGCCGTGCAGGGGCTGCCCGCCGGTGATTGTGATGGTCTGCATGTTGTCCCCCTACTCCGGCAACGGCACAAACGCGAAAAGAACGCGGCGCTGCCGCGTTCCCGCACCGTCCCCGGGACGATGTGCCGCTGCCCTGTTTCTCCAATTCTTCTACTAACTTATATATGAATGCCGGCGCCTGTTATGCCCTCACAACAGCATGGGCTGGATCTGCACGCCCCGCAGGGCCCCGTCCAGTGTATCCGGAAGCTGCGTGAAATCGCTCTTGAGGCTGGTGGGCTTTTTGTAGCTGTCATCCTGTCCGAACGGCACAAAATAGTAATGCTTGCGTTGGAGCAGCGCCGCCAGCGCGCCGGCGCTTCCTGCCAACCCATCATTGGTGGATGGTGCCACCACCACCGGGCAGCCGCCCCGCAGCAGGCTTTTGGCTGCCAGCGTAACCGGCGTGGAGCTGATCCCCGCAGCCAGCAACGCCATGGTGGTGCCGGTGGCCGGCGCAATGATCAACGCCCGGGCCATCTGCTGGGGCCCCAAAGGTTCCACCGCCTGCAGGGTGGTCAACGGTTCGTTCCCGGTAAGTTCCCGCAAGGTCGCAAACAGCGCCGTGGCCGTGCCGAACCGGGTATCCTGGGTAGCTGCACTGGCACTGAGAATAGGCAGTATCGTCCACCCCCGCTGGCGAAGCACCCGGATCTGTGGGAGCACCGCCCCGAAACTGCAAAAACTGCCGCACAGGGCAAATGCCACCGTGCGGGACTTTTCCTCGGCTGGTTTCATACCCGTTCCTCCTTTTCTTGCAGCATGGTCATCACCGTTTGGGCAATCAGGGTCCCCGCCGTGTGCGGAGCACATTTGCCGGGCAAGGCCAGGGCGTGTTCCGCCCGCACCCCCAGTTCCGCAGCAGCGGCAAAATCCGTACCGCCCGGCCGGCTGGCCAGATCGATGATCAAGGCATCCGGCGGCAGTTTTTGCAGCAGGCCACGGGGCAGAACCATGGCGGGAATGGTGTTGATTACGGTATCCTCGTCCGGCAGAAGTTCGGGCAGTGCGCTCAGGGGTGCCGCCCGATGTCCCGCACACCGGGCGTTGGCCCGCTGTTCGGCGCTGCGCGCCGCCACCGTCACGCGCCCGCCCAGCAGCTCCAGCCGCCGGGCCACCGCACGACCGATCCGCCCGTACCCCAACACGAGAAACTCGCTTTCCCATATGGTCCGTTGGCGCAGTTGCAGCAACAACGCCAGGCACCCTTCCGCCGTGGGCACCGCGTTAAGACATTCCAGCTCCGGCCGCCGAAAATAATCCACCAGTGGCAGGCTGGCTTCCTGTGCCGCACGCCGGACCGGCTGTCCGGGACGCCCCGCCAGCAACAGCGTTCCCGGACGCACCGCCTGCAGTGTCCGCGCCACTTCGTCGCTGACCCGTTCCTGGGACATGGGCAGCAACACATAATCCGCCAGGGCGGCGTTCTCGGGACCGACAACCCGGAATCCTCCCACGCGCAGGGTCTGTGCCGCCGCGCGCTGCCGGGCATCGTGCCCCACCACGCAAAAGGTTTTAGGCATCATGCTCCCTCCTCTTCTGGGTCATACTATGACAAGGGTGCAGCCCGGTGTGTCTTTACCGAAAAGGGGACAAACAAAAAAAACGCCCTACCCTTACGGGTAGAGCGCTGTGCGCAAGACTCAATAATTCTTCAGGGCATCACACTGACCACGCCAGACCTGCAGCGGATCAATGGGTACCGTACCGATGCGCATCTCCGCCACCGTGGTGCTGTTGCAGGTGGCCAGGGTCTGGCCCTGTTTGACAGAAGCCCCGGCTTTGACATTGAGCGCCTGCAGATTGTAGAAGATGCTCTTGACACCGGCCCCATGGTCGATGACCAGCGTATAGCCGAAATCGCCCCCCAGATCCTTGGCCAGCAGCACTTTACCGCTGGCCGGCGCAATGAGCAGTTCTCCCGCCTTGGTGTTCAGCACCAGGTTGGTCACCGTTCGTCCGCCGGCGCCGTTATTGCTCTGGCGTTCACTGTAGCTGCGACCCACATACTCGGTGGTTCCGAAGGCCAGCTTCACATCCAGCGTATTGAGGAAGGGCTGTACAAAGCTGCCGTCTGACCAGCCGATGGTCGTTTCACTGGTCTGCAGCAGCTTTTGCAGTTCAGCGGGGATGTCATTTTCCCCGATATAGGGGGATACCCGCTGGGAATTGCTGTAATAATCCTTGTACTCCCATTCGGTGGCACGGATCTTCAGCTCCAGCGTTTCGGTGTAACCGCCCGCCGTCACCTCAATGGTCTGGGTGCCGGCCGACTGGTTCCAGGGGATGGGCAGATAGCAGACCCATCCGCTGCTGGCCGCAAAGAAGCCGGTGTTTTGCAGCTCGGTTTTGATCTGAGGCGGCTGGCCGTCCAGCGTTTCACCCACACGAACGGCCACCGCACTTCCCTGGTTGACCGTAGTCCCGGACAACCGGACAGACGGCCGGACCCCCACCGTAAAGGTGAATTTCCAGGTTTCGCTGCCGGTGACCGAAGTGTCTCCCGGCACCGAACTGGCATCGCTGTGCACCACCAGCTGCGCGTTATAGGTTCCGTTGGCGGTAAACTGGAAGGCCGAGAAGGCGTCCACATCTCCCTCGAAAATGGTTTCCTCGTTGCTGTCGGTAACAGTAAGCTCGGTGCGGTAACCGGAGGGCGAAACCGTCACATCCGGCGAAACCTGCTCCACCGCTTCCGCCAGTGTGACCGGCGTGCTGCTGAGGGTATCGGCGTAGGTGCGTTTGAACAGGTTACCCACTACCGGCACCTTCCACTTGTAGGCGGTGGGTTCCACCGTCTGTCCCGCAAAAGTCACGGTAATCTGGGGCAGCATATCGGGCGTGGCGCTGCGGTAGAGCCACGCCACACCAAATCCGGCGATGACCAGCACAAAGAACAATACCAGCAACATCCACTTGGCCATACCGGACAAACCGTTGCGCACTTGATCCGTCAGGGTGGCCGGGCCGTCCTCTTCCGTGGATTCTTCCCCGGTTGCTTCGGCGTCCTCCCCGTTTGGGGCCGGTGTTTCCTCGTCACTGACACGGGCCATGATCTGTTCCACCGAGAGCTGGACCGTGCGGGTCATATCGGACAGTCGCTTTTCTTCCTCGGGATCTTCCGGTTCTTCCGGACGGTCAGTAATCTCTTGTGCAGCAGCCTCGTCGGACGTCTGTTCCGATGTTTCCGGCTTATTTTCCGCCATTTTTTCGGGCGACTGCGTCGGGGATACCGTCTCTTCCGCTTCTTTTTCCTCGGTTCTTTCCTGCGCCGCCTCCGGTTCGGCTGCCGCAGTCTCCTCTTCCGACGGTGTTATGGCCACCGCTGTCTCCGCAGCCGGCGTTTCTTCCGTTTGGGCTGCGGGCATTGTTTCCACGGCAGATTCCGCCATCGTGGCTTCCTCCACGTTGGGAGTCTCTTCCCGTGCCGGTTCAGGCCCACCGGTTGCCGGGGCCGCCGGTGTTTTTTCCGGTTCACCGGCAGGCTGGGCCGACTCGGCCGTTTCCGGCTGCTGGGCCGGCTCGGCGGGTTCCGCCTCCACCGCCTGCGGGGGCTGGTTTTCCGGAACAGTCGCTTCCTTCGGTTCCGGCTGTTCCCCAAACGGTTTCAGCTGTTTCTCCTGCGCCGTCGCGCCCAAAGCTGCCGGAACCTCCGGCTTGTCCGGTTCCGGGGTCTTTTGCACCGCAGCCTGTTGCGGTGTATGGTTGTTCTTTTTTCTGCGGCGACGGTGTTTGCCACCGTGTACCTGCGGAGTCGTGGTGCGTTCTTTTTCTTCTGTCATGGTGTATCCCACTCCCCTGTTTCCCTCATTCAACGCACTGACACAGACGGCTGTGCCCGTCCTGTGCCCTATTTATAGTCAGGGAGGCAACGGCTTATTCCGATTCCCGGTATTGCAGACCGCTGCTGCCCAAAATTGCTTTGTCCGGATCGACCGATTTGCTGCCGATCCGCAGTTCATAAATCAAATCATGTTCTTCCCCGGCAGTTCCCACTGCATCACCGGTGGCAATTGTCTGCCCCTGTTGGGCCGTAACGGTCTGCAGACCGTACAGATAGCTTTTGACACCACAGCCATGGTCAATGACCACCGTTCCGCCTGTCAGGGTCAGCATTCCGGCAAAAACCACTTTGCCGCTCTGGGGAGCCGTGATGGTTTCCCCGGGCTGTGCCGCATAGGTCAGGCCTGTGGACTGTCCGCTGCGCTGCCCGTCCACCATCTGTACCACACCGTATCCCATGCTCACCTCACCGGCGCTGGGACGCTGGAAGGCACCCGACCAAAGTTTTTCGCTTTCGCTGGTGGTGTACAACGGCCAGATAGCGTTGCGGTACTCCTCGGCACCACCGCTTTCTTCCTCGGCTTCCACCGATGCGTTGCCGTATTCGGTTTTGCTCACCGAAAGGGTGATTTGCTGGGTAAGACTGCCGCAGGTCAGCGTCATGGTATGGTCGCCGCTTTCGGCATTGTAGGTTACGGGAATGTAGCCCATATACCCGCTGGTGGTCTTGCGGAACCAGACATCCCCCAGATCCGTATCCAGGGAGGGTTCCCCGTCCAGAATGCCGGAGAGCATAATGGCCACCACGCTGCCCTGTGCCGCCCGCTCTGTGCTGAGCGTGACGGTGGGCGTCAGCTGCATGGTGTACCCGGCACGATAGGCATACCACCCCTGCGGGTCGGCGGGGGGTTCATTCTCCTGATGGTAAGCCGTGACGGTAATTTCGTATGCTCCGTTCTGGGTATAGGTATAGGTATTGCAATCCTCCACCCCGGCCTGCCAGGTGGTACCGTCCGGCGCGGTGATGGTAACTTCCGCGCGGGTGACCCATTCGGGCAGGACCAGCTGGGGCAAGGTGTCGGTGAAAGTGCCCAGTTTCTGTACCGTCAGGTTGGTGGGACTTTGGTAATTCTTGCTGACCGAGTCCCCCAGTACCGGCACTACCCAGTCCCAGCCGTTGGGCTCCAATGTGGTTTCCCCAAAAGTGACCGGTTCCTGGGGAAGGGCATCCTCCCCCGTGCGGCTGTAAAGAAAAGCCGCTGTGCCGCCCAGAATCAAGGCAACCATCAAGACGACCATCACCAGCCAAAGCAGTAATTTGCGCATAACATCTCCTTACCAGGCCGTCCTGTGAGCCGGTAAGCATGTCAAAAGCGCGGACGGCCTGCGGCTGCACCGCAAAGCGAGCCATCGCTTGTACGGTGACTAAGAAAGCCGGGCGCGGTCAGGTTTGCGCCCGGCGGCTTATTCGTTTGTAAGACCGGAATTCCCGATGGAATTCAATCCTCAGTTTCGTTCTGATCGGAAACCGGTTCGTTCTGGATCTTTTCGTAAACGGGGGCGTCGTCGTAAGACTCATCCTCCCCATCGTCGTCCCCTGCATACTCGTCGCTGAACAGCAGGCGCTCATACTCGTCGAGCTCCTTTTCGCGGCGGTAGAGGTACAGAGCTGCCGCGGTCAATGCACCGGCCGCAGCAAAGAAAAATGCCAGAACAGCACCAAACGTGGACTTCTTCATCATAAAGGCATACTCCTTTCCGGAATCGGGGCCGTCTGTGCGGCCTCACCGTCGTGTATCTGCCGCGGTGCAACGGGTCTTTTTTCCCTCGCACCGGGTCCTTTTTATTATACCCGACACGTCACCGGAATACAACACCGCATATGTAAAAATTTGGCGGATCCGGTTACAGATTTTTCATATAGGCTGCAAAGGCATTGGGCACCGCATATACCCGGGCCAGCTGGTCCGGCGCAGCCCACACCCAGCCCTCCGGCAGCGCGCAGGCCGGCGCAGTGGCGTGCCAGCCGCCCAGGTGCCAGACCTTATGGGTAAACACATGCCGGGCCTGGGGCAGTGCTTCTCCCCACTGTACCGGCACCCCGATCTGTGCCAGGGCATCGGCTGCCTGCTGTTGGGTCATGGCCTGTTCCCAGGCCGCCGGCTGCCAGAGTCCCGCCAGCAGGCCCTTGGACGGGCGGCGCTGCAGCAGGATCCCGTCCGGGCTCTGCACCAGTGCCACCGTCACCGTCACCGACGTCTTGGCCTTGGGGGCAGGTTTAACCGGCAGTTCCGCCTGCCGTCCCGCCGCATACCCCTGGCACAGCCCTGCCAGCGGACACGCTTCACAGTGTGGAGTGCCCGGCACACACACGAGGGCGCCCAGTTCCATCAGCGCCTCGTTGTAGGGTCCGGGGATTTCGTTGGGCATCTGGTCCACCACGCGCCGGGTAAACAGCCGTTTGGTGGCCGGCTGCATCACATCGGCGTCATCATTGTACAGCCGGGCGAAGACCCGCAGCACGTTGCCGTCCACCGCCGGCACCGGAATGCCAAAGGCGATGCTGGCAATGGCACCGGCCGTATAGTCCCCGATGCCGGGCAGTGCCCGCAGTGCCTCGTAGTCGGCAGGCAACTCCCCGCCGTATTGTTCACAGACCAGTCGCGCCGCCTTTTGCATATTGTTGACACGGTTATAGTACCCAAGCCCCTGCCACAGTTTGCGCAGAGCATCCGGTTCGCAGGCCGCCAAGGCTGCCGGGTCGGGCAACGCCTGGATAAAGCGGTTGTAATAAGGAATTGCCGCGGCCACCCGGGTTTGTTGGAGCATGATCTCGCTGACCCAGATATGATAGGCAGAAGGCTCCTGCCGGAAAGGCAGGAGCCTTTTGTTTTCCTGAAACCATTGCAGCAGCGGCTGTGCCACAGGCCGCATCAGCAGAATCCTCCGCAGGTACGCGGGAAGGGAATGACATCCCGGATGTTGGGAATGCCGGTGACATACATCAGCAGGCGTTCAAAGCCCAGACCGTAGCCCGCATGCTTGACGCTGCCGAACCGGCGCAGATCCAGGTACCATTCGTAATCCGCACAGCGCAGCCCCAGTTCATCAATCCGGGCCTGCAGCACATCCAGGCGTTCCTCACGCTGGGAGCCGCCGATCAACTCGCCGATGCCGGGCACCAGCATATCGGCGGCGGCCACCGTCTTGCCGTCCTCGTTCTGACGCATATAGAATGCCTTGATCTCCTTGGGGTAGTCGGTGACAAAGACTGGCTTCTTGAAGACCTGCTCGGTCAGGTAGCGCTCGTGCTCGGTCTGCAGATCCATGCCCCAAGACACCTTGTACTGGAAGTTGGCATCGTTTTTCTTGAGCAGTTCAATGGCATCGGTATAGCTGACCCGGGCAAAGTCCGAACCGGCCACCAGCTCCAGACGCTCGATGAGCCCCTTGTCGAAGAACTGGTTGAAGAAAGCCAGCTCATCGTGGCAGTTGTCCAGCAAGTAGCGGATGACATACTTGGTCATCGCCTCGGCAGTATCCATATAGGTATTCAGGTCGGCGAAGGCCATTTCGGGCTCGATCATCCAGAACTCCGCCGCATGGCGGGTGTCGTAGCTCTTTTCCGCCCGGAAGGTGGGCCCGAAGGTGTAGACGTTGCCCAGCGCCATGGCCATGGCCTCGGCTTCCAGCTGGCCGGAAACGGTCAGGTTCACCGGGCGCTTGAAGAAGTCCTTGGAATAGTCCACGGCACCATCCTCGGTACGGGGAATGTCGTTGAGGTTCATCGTGGTGACCTGGAACATCTCGCCGGCGCCTTCACAGTCCGAGCCGGTGAAGATGGGGGTATGCACGTAGGTGAAGCCACGCTCGTGGAAGAACTGATGGATGGCAAAGGCCGCCTGGCCGCGCACCCGGAATGCCGCATTGAAGGTGTTGGTGCGAGGACGCAGATGGGTCATGGTACGCAGATAGTCCATGCCCATCTTTTTCTTCTGCAGCGGGTATTCGGGACCACAGGGGCCCAGCACCGTGATGGCGTCGGCATTGATCTCAAAGGGCTGCTTGGCGTTGGGGGTCAGCACCAGCGTGCCTGTGACTTCGAAGCTGGTGTACAGGCCGCACTTGGCGATCTCGGCATAGTTGGACAGCTTGTCGGCCTGGAAAACGATCTGCACAGGCTTGTAGCAGCTGCCGTCCGACAGCGAGATAAAGCCGATATTTTTGGAATCGCGCACCGTTTTGGCCCAGCCGCAGACGGTGACTTTGGTGCCGTCGGCGGGGGTGGCCTTGTACAGCGATACAAGTTCGGTTCTCTGCATGGGTGGTCCACTCCTCTATATAAAACAATGATTGTTTTCTATTATAGCGGGTTTGGACCGAATTGTACAGTCCCTTTTTACCTACCTTACTCCTGGGGCAGCGTGCCGCCCAGCAGGACTGCCAGCGCTTCGGCGGCATACTGTCCGGCGCGTACCGCCTCGGTAACGGTATTGGCATGGCCGCCGATCTCGATGAGCAGGCTGCCGGTGGTCAGGTCCTGGTTGTAGTACCGATAGGCACACATGACCGGACGGGTCAGGCCGGGGGTACGGCTTTCCATCGCCTCTTCCCAGGCAGCCGCAAACCGCAGATTGAGCCGCCAGTTGGGCAACTGGATGGAACTGCCGTTGTCACACCCTGCAATGATCATCACCTGGGCGGTGTCTTCCCCGTTGACATTGCACAAGGGTTTGACCCGGGTTCCGTCGGCATCCTCAATGGCATCCCGGTGCACATCCAGTACAATCTTGATGGAGGGATATTTTTCCAGATACGCCTGGGTGGTGGCATAGCTGCGGTCATAGCTCTCGGTATAGCTGGGGGAGTCGTGCAGCGTGGTATCGTGCAATGTGTTGATTCCCGCTTCGTTGAGCACCTGGGCCATCTTCTCCCCCACCGTGCACATATTCAGTGCCGTATTCTGGGTGCGGGCGGTAAAATCCGGATCATAGACCAGGTCCGGCCAGGTCTGGTAAGTCTCGGTGGCATGGGTATGCAGAATCAGCACCTGGGGTTCCGTGCTGTTCACCTCCACGGCAAAGGGCAGCGACGGCGTCGTCACCGCCGCCCGCAGGTCCGCATCACTGTAAGATGTGTAGTTACGGATACTGCCCGCTCCCAGGGTGATGTATCCCTCCCCGCTACCCTGGGGGAACTGTTCGGCCCGGATTGTGCCCGGGTTCTCTATTTCCGGCGCCGCACCGGGCAGTTCCGTGGCGGCCGGTGTCGGTGAAGGGACGGGTTCCGGCGTGGGCGCAGGGGTTTCCACCGCCGTTGGCTGCGGCGTGGGGGATGCAGACACTCCGCCATCGGCCTGCCCACCGGGACGGGGTTTCTCTACCGGCACCGGCCAGGAGAGCGACACCGCCGCCACCGGATCCTGGCAGAGCAGTACCCCACGCATCAGCCAGGCCCGACCCGGCAGCACCGACCCGGCCAGCAGGACCGAGGCCGTGCCACCCGCAAACAGGACCGCACAGAGCAGTACCGCCAGGCACCGGCGCAGCAAAGGCATTGTGTCCACCTCCATTCCCTCCCAATTTATGTGGTTTTTGCGCTGTTGATGAAACTTTTTAAAAAAAACACTTGCAAGGGCCGAAAAAATGTGGTAGGATAACTTGTACTGTTATGGGGAACCAAGGAGGTGGAACGAATGCCTAACATCAAATCTCAGAAGGACCGCGTTGTCCAGGCCAAGAAAGAGGCCATGCACAACAAGGCCATCAAGTCCAACCTGAAAACAGTGATCAAAAAGGCAGACGCTGCCATCGACAGCAATGCTGCTGACAAAGACGCCGTCATGAAAGCCGCCGTCTCTGCCATTGACTCTGCCAAGAGCAAGGGTGTCATCCATAAGAACACCGCTGCCCGCAAGGTCAGCCGCATGGCTAAGCGCGCCAACAAGGCTGCTGCTCAGTAATTGATCGCATGAACAATGCCCGCCGGGGAAACCCGACGGGCATTTTCATTTGTATCTCAGTTCTGGTCCCGGCTTTTGCCCACCAGCGCCGCCAGCAGTGCAAATAGCAGACTGGCGGCAATGCCGCCCGACGCAGCGGTGAGCCCCCCGGTAAAGATACCGGGCAGCCCGCACTGGTCCACTGCCTGCTGTACCCCCTGGGCCAGCAGATGTCCAAACCCCAGAAGCGGCACGCTGGCCCCGGCCCCGGCCAGGTCCACCAGCGGCTTGTACAACCCCACGGCGCTGAGGATCACCCCGCCGACCACATAGCCTGTGAGAATCCGCGCCGGGGTCAGGCTGGTATAGTCGATGAGCAGCTGCCCGATGACACAGATGCCCCCACCGATCACAAAAGCCCACAGATAGTTCACCCTGTTCCCTCCTTTGTCAGTTCCACACAATGGGCAATGCCCGGAATGCTCTCCCCCTGCAGATAGGTGGTCTGGCTCATCAGTGCACCGGTGGCCACAAACAGTACCCGGCGGTATTGTCCCGCCTGCAACGCCGGCAGGATATGGCTGCAGAGCACCGCGGCGCTGCAGCCCGCACCGCTGCCCCCTGCCTGTACATTCTGGGAGGCAACATCGTACAGCAGACAACCGCAGTCCCGGTGATTGGGAAGGGGTACCCCTTCCCGGGCCATCTGTTCCTGCAGCAGGGCGCTGCCCACTTCCCCCAGGTCCCCGGTGAAAATCGCATCGTACTGTTCCGGCCGCGCCCCGGTGGCGGAAAAGAACCGCAGCAGCGTGGAGGCGGCCGCCGGCATCATGGCCGCTCCCATATTGTTGATGTCTCGCACCGCGTAGTCCTGCACCCGGCCAAAGGTCACCGACAGAACGGGAACGCCCGTTTGTCCCGGGCCGCGCAGCAGGCAGGCGCCCGCCGCGGTGGCCGTCCACTGGGCAGTGGGGGTTCGCTTGGCACCGTAGTCCAGCGGAGTGCGGAACTGCCGTTCTGCTGCGCAGAAATGGCTGCTGGTCAGGGCCAGTGCCTGGTGTACCAGTCCCCCCGCCGCCAATGCCGCGCCCAGGCAAAGGGTTTCGGCCATGGTGGAGCAGGCACCATACACCCCCGCAAAGGGAATTTCCAGTGCCCGCATCGTATAGTTGCTGGCGGTGCACTGGGCTTGCAGGTCCCCCGCCAGCGCCAGATCCACCTCTTTGCGGCTGATCCCCGCCTTGCGCAGACATAGTTCGGCGGCCTTCTGCTGCAAAAGACTTTCGGCTTGTTCCCAGTTGGCGCAGGCCTCATCGGGGAAGGCGGCATCCTGGGTCAAAAAGTCAAACCCTGCTGCCAGAGGGCCTTCGCTTTCCTTTTTGCCGCCCACCGCTGCCCAGGCAGCGATCACCGGCGGTTTTTCAAACAGCAGCGTGTCCTGCCTGCGAATGGCCATGGTTCACCCCACCTTTCCCAGCAGCCAGTAGAACAGCCCCCATACGGCAGAGGCCGCTGTTCCATAGGCAATGACCGGCCCGGCAATACCGAAGATTCTGGCTCCCACCCCGGTCACCCAGCCTTCGGCCTTGAATTCCACGGCCGGGCTGACCACCGAGTTGGCGAAGCCCGTAATGGGGACCAGCGTACCGGCACCGGCTTTTGCGGCCAGTTTCTGGTACCACCCCAGCACCGTGCAGACTGCCGAGAGGAAGATCAGCGCAATGCTGGTCAACGTGCCTGCCAGCGTGGCATCATACCAGCGCAGGAACAGCTGACGCAGAACCTCCCCCAGCAGGCAGATCCCGCCTCCCACAAAAAAAGCCCACAGGCAATCCCGCACCGCCGGGGATGGCGGCGAAGCACGGGCTACCATGTGAGCATAGGATTTCCGGTTTAGTTTCATGCCATACGCCCCCTTCAAGGGGTAGTATGCCCTCAAGCGCCGAAGAATATAACATTACCGCGGTAGTAGGGCTCCGGCACCATCATGCGATACAATTCCTTGAGCTCCTGCCCGATGACGGCATCCTGGGCATGGCCGCCGCAGGGCAACGTCAGAATGTTGTACCGCACCCCGAAGACGCGGCTTTCGATCCGGGTGGCGCAGGCGCCGGCCCGCAGATAGAAGGCGATGCGGCGCCGGGCGACGGCACGGTCGGGCGCTTCGTCGGGGTGTTCGCATTCCAGGATCAGATCATCCAGGCGGTCGGCATAATGCCGGGCCAACGCATGAAGTGCCTGCGTGCCGATGCCACCGCCCCGCAGATCACTGCGCACCGCGAAGTAATCCAGCAAGGCGCTGCGCCGCCCGGGCAGCAGCACCTGCCAGGCGTAGGCCTGCAAAGCACCCGCCGCATCACAGAGCACCAGCGGCTCATAGATGCCTGCCTGCATCATTTCCCGCACGGCGGAGAAAGGTTTGAGTTCGGCAGCCGGAAAATCCTGTACCATCCGGGTTTCGTAGATTTGCTGCGCCGCGGCGCAGTCCAACAGTTGGATTTGCATGGGGATTTCTCCTTTCCACATTGAATTGTAGGGGGGATTCTTGTATAATACAGATAATTTGAAACGGAGGGTTTCGTCTTATGAAATGGACCGATATCAGCATCACCGTCGCCAAGCGTGACGCCGACATTGCCGAAGCGATCGCCACCATGGTGGCCAACGGCGGAATTTACATTGAAGATTACAGCGATCTGGAACAGCAGGCATGGGAGATTGCCCACGTGGACCTGATTGAACAGGAACTGCTGGACAAGCCGCGGGATGTGGTCATTGTACACATGTATCTGGCCCCCGACGAGAATCCCGCCGAGGTGATGCCCCTGTTTGAGGAACGGCTGAAAAACAGCGGCATCGATTACCAGCTGAACACCACCGGCGTGGAGCAGGAAGACTGGCAGAACGCCTGGAAGAAATACTACCATGCCATGGACATCGGCAACCGGCTGGCCATCGTGCCCGGCTGGGAGCAGTACGAAACCGACCGCACCGTCATCACCATGGACCCGGGTATGGCCTTCGGCACCGGCACCCATGAAACCACCAGCCTCTGCCTGGAAACGCTGGACGCCATCGTCCGGGGCGGCGAGCGCGTGCTGGATATCGGCACAGGGTCGGGCATTCTGGCCATTGCGGCACTGAAGCTGGGCGCTGCAGTGGCCGAAGGTGTGGACATCGACCCCATGTGCGTGCGAACCGCCGGGGAGAATGCCCAGCGCAACGGCGTGGCCGACCGTTTCACCGTGCTGGTGGGCGACCTTTCCGACAAGGCCAGCGGCCAGTACAACATCATTACCGCCAACATCGTGGCGTCGGCCATTCTGTCCCTGGCGCCCCATGTGCCCGCCCTGATGGCACCGGGCGCCCGGTTCATCGCCAGCGGCATCATTGACGAGCGCAAGCAGGAAGTACTGGACGGCCTGGTGGCTGCCGGGCTGCAGCCGGTGGAAGTGAAGGAAAAGCGCGGCTGGGTCTGCATCATCTGCGAGCGAAAAGAGGCTTAAGCCATGCCGCACCGCTATTTTACCAGAGAATTGTCCAACGGACAAGCCGCCCTGACAGGCAGCGACGCCCACCACCTGGCCACTGTCATGCGCGCCCGCCTGGGTGAGGAAGTGGTCCTGTGCGGACCGGACGGGTTGGAGTACACCGGTACCGTGACCGCCATCACCCCTGGCCGGGTGGAATTCTCCGTCAACGAGGGTGCCCCCAGCAAGGCAGAACCAGACGTGGCGGTCACCCTGTTTGTGGGCTACCCCAAGCAGGGCAAACTGGAGGAAATCATCCGGCACAGTGTGGAATTGGGTGTGCAGGAGATCGTCCCCTTTTTCAGTCGGTATTGTGTGGCTACCCCCAAAAAGGAGGAAGCCAAAAACGAGCGGTACAACCGCATTGCCGCCGAAGCCGCCAAGCAGGCAGGACGTGCCCAGATTCCCCACGTCGCCCTGCCGCTGCCCCATTTCAGCGATGTGTGCCAGGCACTGCCCCGGTACGACAAGACCCTGTTCTTCTACGAGGGTGGCGGGGCGCCGCTGCGGACGTTGCTAACGCCCGGCAGCACCGGACGCCTGGCCCTGATCACCGGCAGCGAGGGCGGTTTTTCCGCCGAGGAAGCCGCCGAGGCTGCGTCGGCCGGTGCCCTGACGGTGGGACTGGGCCCGCGGATTCTGCGCTGTGAGACCGCACCCCTGGCGACCTTGACCGCCGCCATGCTGCTGACCGGCAATCTGGAGTAACCCATACTATGGCCGGTGCCGTCTGGCGGTGCCCCTTTTTCCCGAAAGAACAGACAAGCCCCTTGCCGGATGGCAAGGGGCTTGTTTTGGTTCAGTTGTCGCCGTGACCGCGGGCGTGGGTGAAAGCCTCCCGGTATTCCGGCGGGATATCCTCCGCCGTCTGACCATCGTGAATGGACGTGGTCCCGGCTTCTGCAGAGGTCTGGTAAAACCAGAGTTTATAGTCCAACATGTCCAGCGTCTTCTGCAGTTGTGCCATCTGCTGCTGCACGGCGCGCCGACGGTTGACAAAAAGCTGCAACCGCTCGGGGATGGTTTCATCCCCCTGGCGGCACAGATCGATATACTGCCGGATTTCCCTGATGGAAAGCCCCGACTGCTTCAGGCATTCAATGATGCTCAGCCACTCGTAATCGCTTTCCTTGAACATGCGGATACCGCCGTTGGAACGCTCCACATAGGGCAGCAGTCCTTCCTTGTCATAGTAGCGCAACGTGGAAGGGGCAACCCCCAGACGCTTGGCCATCTGTCCTACCGTATATTGCATGATTTTGATCCCATCCCGTACATCAGAAAAGTCGGTCCGTCGGGTACAGTCCCTGGGCACTCATCTGCCGCAGAGCCTCCACCAGTTCGGGTTTGTCCTCCCGGTAGGTGATGCCGTGCCATTTGTCGGCACTGGTCAGCACATGGACGTCCGCCTTGTCCTGCTGCAGCGCCGCCGTCACCACCGAGGGCAGATAGTACTCACACTTGAGCGGATTGACGGGCAGATTCTGCTGCAAAAAAGCCGCGAATCCCGCCTTTGCCTCGGCAATGTATCCCGGCGTGAACCCCCACAGATTCATCGATACCACGGTATTGGCCAGCAAATCCTGCCAGGTGGCACCGCCGTCCTCGGTATAATGGATGCCACCTTCGTAGGGTTCGATGCAGGTACGCTCGGTGACACTGACCAGGTTGCCCTGCTCGTCGGTAACGCAGACGCCCCGGCTGACACTGCCGTTGGCACTGACCGTATTGCCCAGCAGGAATCCCACCATGGACCAGGCGTATTTGTCCCCGTCGGCATGAGTGCTGAGATAATCATAGATCAGCCGGAAGCCCTGGGGACCATAGTAGTCATCGGCATTGATGACGGCGAAGGGAGCATCCCCGATGGCCTCCTCCGCCACCAGAATAGCATGGGCCGTCCCCCAGGGCTTGACGCGCCCTTCCGGCACGGAAAAACCTTCGGGCAGCTTTTCCAATTGCTGGTAGGCATACCGGACCGCAAAACCGGCACGCACCGCACGGGCACCCACGGCTTCCCGGAAGGCCTGCTCAATCTCATGTTTGATGATGAATACCACCGTTTCAAATCCCGCCCGCCGGGCATCGTACAGGCTATAGTCCAGAATGGCCTCGCCGGACGGGCCCACCGGATCGATCTGTTTCAGGCCGCCGTACCGGCTGCCCATGCCGGCCGCCATCACGACCAGAATCGGTTTGTTCGCCATACAGAAGTTCCTTCCTTTCCAAGCCAGATCGATACGTATCCAATGGGATGTATCGACTGTGTGTTGTATGATAATCATACACGTTTGCGCGACCGCTTGCAAGCCTTCCCGATGTATGGTGGCAAAATCACGAAAATGTCCTTCTTTTTCCCGTAGCATTCCCCATGGGATGATGGTATAATAGGAATAAATATTTTTTTGTTAGGTAAAGGGGGCGTTTTCTTGCAGACAGAAAAAACGGTCCGCGGGCTGGTCCTGGCCGGTGGTGGCGCCAAAGGCAGCTACCAGGTCGGTGTCTGGCGTGCGCTGCAGGAATTACACTGGGTGCCAGATATCATTACCGGGGCCAGCGTGGGGACCTTGAATGGCTGTATGTTTGCCATGGGCAAAGCCGAAGAGGCCGAGGCGTTGTGGCGCTCCCTGGAAATCCATGATGTGCTGGATGTTCCCTCTTCCCTGGATCCCGAGGAGCTGAACCGTTTTTTCCTGGATGTGATCCGCAGCGGCGGGTTGGACGTGGAGCCGCTGGCCGAGCGGCTGGACGCCCTGGTGGATGAGGAAGCCGCACGACGTTCCCCCATCCGATTCGGTTTTGTGATGACCGAGATGAGCACCCTGCGCAGCCGCCAATGTCGGCTGGAAGACGTGCCTCCGGGGCAGCTCAAAGCCTATATGCTGGCTTCCAGCGCCTGTTTCCCTGCGCTGCGTCCGCGGGAGATTGACGGCGTCAAATATATAGATGGCGGCTGGCGCGACAACATGCCGTTACAGCTGGCAGCCTCCATGGGTGCCACCGAGTTGCTGGGTGTGGACATTGACGGCATCGGCTTTGTGCGCCAGAATACCACCGGACTGCCCACCCGCATTGTGCGCAGCCACTGGAATCTGGGGCCCACCCTGGACTTTGCCCCCCAACGGGCTGCCCGCAACATTGCCCTGGGGTATTTTGACACCATGCGGCTGTTCGGCCGCGTGGGCGGCACGGCCTATGCCATTCTGCCGGACCAGGACCGGTTTCTGGAACGGTTTGCCGACAGCTACCAGCGCTTGCTGGCGGCGGTCAACCAGCGGGCTCCCGGCATGGACCGCACCGAGAAGACGGCCCGCCAGCGGGCCGGATACCCCCTGCCCTATGCCCCCAACCCCAGTGCCCCCACCCGCGGTGCGCTGGCGCCACTGGAACTGGCTGCCGAACGGCTGCATGTACCGGAGGATCTGCCCTATACGCCCAAACTGCTGGCAGCCACCTTTATGGGCAGTTTTGACAAGGATCCTGCGGATCGGTTCCCCGCACTGCTGGAGGGAAAGGAAAACGGCCTGATGACCGAACGCGCCATGGCCACTGCGGTACCGGAAGAATTTGTGACGGCACTGGTCAGCCGGGCGCTGGCCGAAATGCCCCTGTAACCTACAAAGGAGGCCTGTATGTATACATTTACCGGTGTATCCGCGTCGCCGGGCATCGTGATGGGACCGGTCGAGCAGATCGACCACGGCACCGCCGGGCTGCACCGCATCGTCTGCGATCCGTTCCGCGAGCGGGCACTCTACGATGTGGCCGTTGTGCTGGCCAAGGACGAACTGCGCCGCCTGAGCCAACGCGCCAAGGGCCCCGACGCCGACATTCTGCTGTTCCAGATCGCCCTGCTGGAGGACGAGTCCTTCACCAACGAGATCGGCGATTACATAGCTGCCGGTGCGGGCGGTGCTGCGGCCGTGGAGCGGGCCGAACAGATTTTTGCGGGCCGGCTCAACAACGTGGATGATGAATACATCCGGGAACGCAGCGTGGACGTCTGCGATGTCTGCCGCCGGGTGGTGGATATCCTGGATGGCCGTCCCCGCCGCCGTCTGCACCTGAAGCGCCCCAGCATCCTGGTGGCCGACCGGTTCTTCCCCAGCGACTTGTTCAGCCTGGACCGGCGTATGATCCTGGGGCTGGCCAGCAACCAGGACAGCACGGTAAGCCATGCCGCCATTATGGCGCGCAGTATGGGAATTCCTGCCGTGGTACAGCTGGGGGACGGTGTGGCCGCTCTGGCCGCCGGGCACCTGGCCATTCTGGATGCCTCGGTGGGAGATACCGGAACCTTCATTGTTCAGCCCAGCGGCACCCACATGGCGGAGGCTGACTGCAAGATCGCCCAAAGTCGTCTGCATGGCCGCACACCGGACCCGGTGGCTGCCCTGCCCTGTCTGACCAAGGACGGCACCGCCTTCCGGCTGCTGACTGCCACCAACGCCACCTCCGACCCGGAGGAACCCCTGACCCAGGGGGCCGCGGGCATCGGTCTGCTGCGCACCGAGTCTGTACTGCTGGACGATCTGCCCGAGGAAACCCAGTTTTCAACCTTGCGGGAAAAATTGCAGAATTCGGACGGTGCCATGGTGGCGGTACGCACCTGCGACACCAACGCCGACGACAATTCCCCCTGGACGGCCGAGATGGCCAAACGGCTGCACGGGCACCGGCTGTTCTTCCCCCAGATCAAAGCCCTGCTGCGTGCCGCCCCCTACGGCGACCTGCGGGTACTTTTTCCCATGATTGCCGGGGTGGAGGATTGGGAAAGCTGCATGCGGGAAGTGGAGGTCTGCCGCACCCAGCTGCGCAACGCCGGGGTGGAAATGCAGTCCCCGCCCTTCGGCTGCATTGTGGACATGCCTTCCGCCGCGCTGCTGGCCGGTGAGTTGATCGACCATGGGGTCCAGATGCTGGCCATTGACATTGAGGATCTGACCCGCTATACCATGGGCCTTGTGCAGGATTCCGATGCGGCGGTCAACCGGGTGGACAACCCTGCCGTACAGCGCCTGGTGAAGGAAGTGGTGGAGCAAGCCCGGGCCCGCGGCGTGGAAGTGTACCTGTGCGGTATTACGGTGGCCAGTATTGCCCGCATTCCTGTTTATCTGCACCTGGGCATACGGGCTTTCAGCGTGGAGCCTGCCGCCCTGCTGCCCTTAAAGAAGCTGCTGATGGCAGAAGACCTGCGAAAAGAATAAATAAAAAGACACCGCCTTTCTTCTGGGGAAAGGCGGTGTTGTTTTTTCTGTCATTCCGAAGCGGAGGACGCATCGGAGGCACTGCTGTCAGAAGACGGTTCCGGAGAGCTGCCGGTGGTTGCCACCAGCGTATCGTCCCGCTCACCTGCTATGAAAACGCTGACGATGGTTTTGCCGGCGTCGAACTTGGTGCCCGCCACCACATCGGTCTTGGCCACACAGCCCTCGGCCATGGTGCCGTCGTTTTCAACAATCTGCATCTTGTACTGGATGCCCCGTTCATCCAGCTGCTTGCTGGCATTGGACTGGGTAAACCCGATGATGTCGGGCATTTCCACCAGATTGGGCCCCTTGCTGACCACGATCTGGAGGATCTGGTTGTCCTCGGTTTTCAGGGTACCTGCCACCGGGTCCTGGCTGATGACAATCCCGGCGGCCACCTCGGAGCTGTTTTCCTCCGTCATCACAATCCCATACCCGGCATACAGGTCGTTGTCCTTGATCTCGCTGGTATAACGCTTGCCCACCAGGTCGGGAATCGTCTCCACCACATC
>ERZ1643251.1471-NODE-1471-length-26571-cov-6.469716_pt1 | contig 26571 bp, 21 predicted proteins | sample MGYA00579261_ERZ1643251 | MGnify/ENA primary metagenome ERZ1643251 (study PRJEB29033, sample SAMEA4952267) | chicken gut metagenome | biome: Broiler Chicken; feature: Gastrointestinal Tract; material: Caecum | place: Ireland | collected 2018 | study: Broiler... | reverse complement strand
GCGTCCAAAACAAAGTTATCGCCGGAGTTTATCCGTTCCCACGGTGAATATTTCAGCGGCGGAGCTTTGGGGCACATCATTGGCTATGGCACCCGCTTTGACAGCAATGCCAAAACCGGCAGCGCTCTGACAGATCACCTGCATAACGTCCAGTCGGAGATCATCCTGGAGGAGGCTGCCAAGGGATCCTGTGTCATTGTAGGCCGCTGTGCCGATCATGTGCTGGCGGGAAAATTCCCCACTCTAAATGTATTTATCCATTCGGATATGTCCTATAAAATCGAACGTTCTGTGGCGGAACACGGCCTGGAGCGTGAGAGGGCTGCCTCCATTTTGACCCGCAGGGACAAGGCCCGGGCCCAGCATTATCGGTTTTATACCGATCAGAAGTGGGGCGACGCCAAAAACTATGACCTGTGCCTGGACAGCGGTCGTCTGGGCGTAGAAACCTGCGTATCTATTATTGTTGACGCATTCCGCCTCCTTCAGCATAAAGCCTGATATGGGCCACATACTGTGCAATACAAAATCCCCCCGCCGGAGAGGTCTCTCTCCGGCGGGGGGGATTCTTTTAAATAGGTTCGGTGAGCATGTCAGGCAGCAATCAGCGTCCCGCCAGCTCCTCTTCCGCCAGTTTACGTCCCATAAGGACACCCATGACGGACGCCATCATCAGGCCTCTGGTCCAGCCGCTGGAATCGCCCAGGCAGTGAAGTCCCTTTACATTGGTATTGAAATTCTCATCCATCTTCACCCGGTTGGAATAGAACTTCAGCTCCGGGGAGTACAGCAACGTCTCTGTGGCGGCAAAGCCAGGCACCACCTGATCCATAGCCTGGATGAAATTGATGATGTTGATCATGGCCCGATAGGGCATGGCAGCAGTAATGTCCCCAGCTACGGCATCGGGCAGAGTGGGCCGGAGGTTGGAGAAGGCCAGCTCCTTGGGCCACGTCCGCTTACCGTCCAGGATGTCCCCGAACCGCTGAACCAGAATGTGGCCCGCACCCAGCATATTGGTCAGCTCACCCACCTTCTGTGCGTAAGCAATGGGCTGATTGAAGGGATAGGAAAAGTTATGGCTGCACAAAATGGCCAGGTTGGTGTTATCGCTCTTGAGCTCCTTGTAGCTATGGCCGTTGACCACCGCCAGATCATTGTCGTAGTTCTCCTGGCTGACAAAACCGCCGGGATTCTGGCAGAAGGTACGAACCTTGTTCTTGAAGGGCTTGGGATAGCCCACCAGTTTGGACTCATAGAGCACCCGGTTCACCGTCTCCATCACCTCATTGCGGACCTCTACCCGGACACCGATATCCACAGTACCAGGCTGGTGGGCAATGTTGTGCTCGGCGCACAGGCTCTCCAGCCAGTCTGCTCCCCGGCGGCCGGTAGCAATGATGGTATGGTCGGCCATGATCTCCTGCTCTTCCTTGCCGTTGGTAACACACACGCCCTTACAGACATCCCCGTCCAGGATCAGGTTGGTACACTCATAGCCGAACATCATCTCAACACCGTTGCGGAGCAGATACTGTTCGATGGCATAGTAGAGATCCTGAGCCTTCTCCGTTCCCAGGTGGCGAATGGGGCAGTCCACCAGCTTCAGTCCTGCCTGGATGGCCCGCTTACGAATGGCTTTTACCTCTTCGGTGTTGCCCAGGCCTTCCACGTGGGTGTCTGCACCAAACTCCAGATAGATCTGGTCCGTATAATCAATGGTCTCCTGAGCCAGATCCGCACCGATCAAAGTAGGCAGATCCCCACCCACCTCATAGCTCAAAGACAGCTTTCCATCGGAGAAAGCCCCCGCACCGGAAAAGCCGGTAGTAATGTGGCAGTAGGGCTTGCAATTGACGCACTGCTTAGTCTGGCTTTTGGGGCAATGCCGGTCTTCCACCGCCTTTCCCTTTTCCACGATCAGGATGTTCTGCTTGCTGCCCTTTTTCAGCATTTCGATAGCGGTAAAAATACCGGCGGGACCAGCGCCGATGATGACAACGTCCTTCTTCATAGGGAAACCTCCTTAAAAATCGGGTAAGACTGGATTCAGACCGCAAAAAAACCACCCAGCACAGTTACGGCAAGTACGTACATCAAAGCACATCTGCCGCGGGGTCAGGCGGTTGGTGAATCATCTCCTTTTGGTATGTCATATCTGACGACAGATTGACACATTTTGTATTATATTCGTTTTTATCCACTATGTCAAGCCCTTCTTACAAAAATAAATCTGCCCGCCGCAGAATCTTACGGCAGGCAGATTTGTTATTCAAGTCCACAGGGCAAGCATGGCCAAAATCAGCAGCACGGCTGCCAGGATAAAAACACCGCCGATCAAAAGCCCGGCCCGCAGCGCGGCAAAAATATACACCCGCCGATCCTCGGCAGACATCTCATCTCCCGGCTGCTCCCAGGGACGAAGGGGCTTCTCCTCCTGCTCCGGCTCCGGAGGAGCCGCAGGCGGCTTCCGAACTGTATCCCAATGCCGCGGCAGAATAAGGCGTGGCCTCTCCAGACCGCTCATATCGGCAATGGTGCGGCCGTCGTCATCTTCATAGATCCGTTTGCGCGCCATGGCTTACTTATCGTAGAGGTGGCAAACCACAAAGTGGCCCGGCTCAATTTCCTTCTGCTCCGGAGCCTCCACCTTGCAGCGCTCCATGCAGTTGGCGCAGCGGGTGTGGAACTTGCAGCCAGAGGGAGGATTGGCAGGAGACGGGATAGACCCTTCCAGCACAATGCGGCTCATCTTGGCGCCAGGATCCGGAATGGGGATGGCAGAGAACAGCGCCTTGGTGTAGGGGTGCAGAGGATTGCGGAAAATATCCGCCGTAGCACCGTACTCCACCAGGTTGCCCAGGTACATCACGCCTACCGTGTCGGAGATATGCTCCACCACGCTCAGGTCATGGGAGATAAAGAGATATGTCAGGTTGTATTTTTCCTGCAGTTCCCGCAGCAGGTTAATGATCTGGGCCTGGATGGACACATCCAGAGCAGATACCGGCTCATCACAGACCACAAACTCCGGGTTCAGCGCCAGGGCCCGGGCAATGCCGATACGCTGCCGCTGACCGCCGGAGAACTCGTGGGGATAGCGGTCTTTGTGGAAGGGCTGCAGGCCGCAGTTGTCCATAACCTGGTCAATATAGTCGTCGAACTGATCCTTGGGCACCAAATTGTGCTCCCGGACAGCCTCGCCAATGATCTCGCCTACCGGCAGACGGGGAGACAGGCTGGAAAAGGGGTCCTGGAAAATGATCTGCATCTTGGTGCGCATGGCACGCATCTCTTTGGGACTGAGATCATAGACCTCCTGGCCGTTGAAGAGTACCTGGCCGCCAGTCTTGTCACCGGACAGACGCAGGATGGTACGGCCAGCAGTGGTCTTGCCGCAGCCGGACTCGCCCACCAAGCCCATAGTGGTACCACGCTTGAGGTTGAAGGTAATGCCATCTACAGCCCGGACATAGCCCACCGTCTTGGACACCATGCCGCCCTTGATGGGGAAATACTTCTTCAGCTTGTTGACCATGAGGATATACTGGGGATCATAGGTCACAGGGGTAAAGGTATTGTCGATCGCCAGATTGCCGATCTTATTCCCCGCAGGAGCCTTCTTCTCTGTCTTGGCCATCAGCGATCACCTCCCTTGTCAGTCTTATCATAGTAACGGTAACAAGTTACCTTGTGAGTGGGAGACAGGCTGATCTCATGGGGATATTCTCCCTCGCAGCCCGCCACACACATCTCGCAGCGGTCTTTGAAATAGCAGTAATTAGGCATGTTGATGGGGTTAGGCACCTTGCCGGGGATGGAGTAAAGCTTATCCACCTGCTTGCCCACCACAGGCTTGGAGGCCATCAGGCCGATGGTGTAGGGGTGGGCAGGATTGTGGAAAATCTCTTCCACGGTGCCCTTTTCCACCACACGGCCAGCGTACATGACAACCACATAGTCGGCCATCTCGGCGATGACGCCCAGGTCATGGGTAATAAACATGATGGAGGAATTGATTTTATCCTTCAGGCTGCGCAGCAAATCCAGCACCTGAGCCTGGATAGTTACGTCCAGAGCAGTGGTGGGCTCATCAGCAATGATCAGCCGGGGACTACAAGCCAGCGCCATGGCAATCATCACGCGCTGCCGCATGCCGCCGGAGAGCTCATGGGGATACATTTTGTAGACGCCCCTGCTGTTGGCGATGCCTACCATCTCCAGCAGCTCAATGGTCCGCTCCGCAATCTGCTCTTTGGTCTTACCCTCACCATGGTGAAGGGCAATAACCTCGTCCACCTGGTCGCCAATGCGGAAGACCGGGTTGAGGCTGGTCATGGGCTCCTGGAAGATCATGGACATGAAGTTGCCCCGGAGGTTCTGCATCTTTTCATTGGGCATCTTGGTGACATCATAGGCCTTATCGCCCAGATTCAGACGAATCGCACCTTCCACCACCTGGCCCTGGGGCCGCTGGAGCAGCTGCATCAGGGAGAGGCTGGTAACGGACTTGCCGCAACCGGACTCGCCCACCACACCCACCGTCTTGCCAATGGGCACGTCAAAGGACACACCGTCCACTGCTTTGACTGTGCCTGCATCGGTAAAGAAGTAGGTATGGAGATTATCAAACTCCACCGTATTATTAGGATCCCGCATCTGAGTCAGGTATTCAGACTCAGGCACGTTCTTGCGCTTGCGCTGTTTCTCAAATTCATTGGTAATACGGCGATTTTCCTTGGAAATACGCCGTGCCTCCCGGCCGGAGAGGTAGCCTTCCGCTTTTTTCTTTGCCATACGTCTTTCTCCTCCCTTACCGCTTCATCTTGGGGTCAAAGGCGTCCCGCAGGCCGTCGCCCACAAAGTTGAATCCCAGCACCGCCACCAGCAGGCAGATACCGGCAGGGATCCACACATACCAGTAGGTAGTCATCACATAGGAGTTGTTTACGTCGCTGATGATATTACCCCAGGAGGCGAAGGGGAACTTGACGCCCAGGCCCAGGAAGGACAGCGTCGCCTCGGTGATGATGGTGGAGCCAAGGCCCATGGTGCACAGCACGATGAGCTGGGGGATTACATTGGGGATCAGATGACGGAAGATCCGCCAGGGCACGCTGATGCCGCAGGCCTCCGTGGCGGTCATGAATTCCTGCTCGCGGAGGGAGAGGATCTGGCCGCGGATCATCCGGGCGAAGCCCGGCCAGCCCAGGAAGCCCAGTATCAGCATCAGATACATCATTCGAATCTGGGGATCCACCTGCATACCGTCCATGGCGGAACCGATGATAATGATAATCGGCATCGAGGGCACGCAGTAGAACACGTCCACGATACGCATGATCAGGTTATCCACCCACTTGCCGAAGTAACCGGCAATGCCGCCCAGGACAATGCCGATGGCTGCCTCAATAAACACGACCACAAAGCCGATGACCAGAGACACCCGGCCGCCGTACATCAGACGGGTGAGCATGTCCATGCCGTTGGTATCACAGCCCAGAGGATGGGCCAGGGAGGGCCGGGCGTAAGAGTCATAGACATAGGTCAGGGTTTCCTGCTTGACGGACCACACCTTTGCCGCAGCGTCATAAACGATCTCATAGGTGTGCTCCTCACCATCCGCACCGGTGTAAACAAACTCCGCTGTATCGCTGTCAATGGCAGCCTCCAGCTCCTCCTTGAAATCCCGGGTGATCTCAGTACCGCTCACAGCGGACTGGACCACAAAGCGGCTGACATACCCCTGGATCTCTCCATTCAGCAGGATGTTTCCATCCTCATCCAGGGTATAGTCCTGTCCATCGGCAGTAAAGGCGCTTTCGCCATTGGTATAGGCCTTCAGTGCAGCGTATTTTACCGCAAAGGAAGGCTCCGCGTCGTTATCGGCGGGGTTGACGATGTCCTTGTAGGCGATGGCCAGCAGGGTATCGCCGGAGGAGATGGAGTAGAAGTCCTCCCCCTCCTCCGTCAGGGTGTAGGACACGTCCTTGTAGGTGAACTCCGTCTTGCCGGTCATCTGGGCCAGCAGGAACTGGGCCTGGGCCGCGGTGCCGAACTCCTGGCCGTCGGCCACGGCGTAGCGGAGGTCGTCGTTGCGGGTGACGGCCACATACTCCTTGGCCATATAAGTGTAGGTATAAAACTGCTCATCCTGCCCATAGGGAGAAATGAGGCCACCAATAAAGGAAAAAATAAACATGACCGCCAGCATGATAAGGCCCAGCACCGCCAGCCGGTTGCGGAAGAACCGCTTGGCCACCAGGGCCCCGGGGGACAGGACCTTGACGCGGCGGTCGTCGTTCAGGGAGAGCTGCTCCTGGGAGCCGCCCTCCTGCTGAGGATTCATCTTCTTTTCTTCAGACATGAAAGCACCTCCTCCTATCACGCGATGCGCACGCGGGGATCCACCACCGCGTACAGAATATCAGAGATCAGGTTGCCCAAAAGGGTCAGGATCGCCATAAACGACAGATAGAACATGGAGAACGGGATGTCGCCCGTCGTCATGGCCTGGTAGGAGGTAAAGCCGATGCCGTTGATGGAGAACAGGGTCTCGGTGATGAGGGCGCCGGAGAACAGGCCCGGCAGGGAGCCGCCCACGATGGTCACCAGGGGGATGAGGGTGTTGCGGAAGGCGTGGTGATAAATGACCTTCTTTTCGCTCAGGCCCTTGGCCCGGGCGGTGCGGATGTAGTCCGCGTTGAGGACCTCCAGCATATTGGTGCGGGTATAGCGCATGAGGGAGCCCACGGACACGATGGTCAGCGTCACGATAGGCAGCACCAGGTGGTGGGCCATGTCCAGCATCTTCCCCAGCTGGTCCAGCTGGGCGTAGTTGCGGCCCATGAGGCCGGACACGTCGAACCACTTGAGCTTCACGGCAAAGATCAGCTTGAGGATGGTGGCGAAGAAGAAGGTAGGCAGAGAGATACCCACCAGAGCGCCGGCGGTGATGGCGTAGTCCGCCCGGGAGTACTGCTTGGTGGCAGCCATGATGCCCAGGGGGATGGCGATGAGCAGCTCCAGTATCAGAGCGATGCCACCCATGATCACGGAGATCCAGATGACTTCGCTGAACTTTTGAATAACAGGAACAGTAAAACGCCAGCTGTCGCCAAAGTTGCCGGTGAGCATATTCTTCAGCTGCACAAAGTAACCGGGGATGATATCCAGGTCCAGGCCATACTGTGCGTTGAGCTGGGCCACCCACTCCTCATAGGGCTTTGAACCCGGGGCAGTGGACAGTCTCATTGCCATGTTCTCCACATAGGAGGCCGGCAGGCAACGCAGCAGCACGTAAATGATAAACGTCACACAAAACAGGATCAGCACGGAAAGCAAAAGACGTTTAATGATAAAATTTCGCAAAACGATCCCTCCAGTTGTCTAGTTTCTCCATGGTATCAGCACGGGCATGGAAACACCCGCTGTGCATCAAGCAGCCGCCCCTCCCTCCTGGCGGGAGGCTCCTTGACACCCATCGAAAAGGAACGGGGTTCCCCTGCCCCCAAAATGGGGGCAGGGGAACCGATTTTCATCTGTTTTCATGCCGCGCAGCGTCCTTTACAGGACACAGGCATTACTTCAGGGCCAGCTTCTCGATCTCGCTGAGGGCGTTCCAGTAAGGAGTCATATCCGTAGGCAGGGTGGAGATATCCACATGCTCGGTGGAGAACAGATAGCACTCGGAACGCTGGTAGATGGGAATCTCCACGCCCCAGTCCATGATGATCTCCATGGCAGCCTTGTACAGGCCCTTGCGGTAGGTCTGATCGGTGGACATACGGCCGGCCTCGATGAGCTCATCCAGCTCGGGATCGGAGATCTGATAGTAGTTGGTGGAACCTTCGGAGTGATAGAGCTGATACATGTCGGGGTCGGTAGCAGCGCCCCAGGCAGCACACCACATCTCGGAAACGCCGGTCTGGTAGGCAGCGTACAGGTCGTTGGCGTTAGCCAGGTCGTTGACGTACAGCTCCATACCAATCTCAGCCAGAGCAGCAGCAGCATTCTTCAGGATCAGGAAGGTGGGGTGGTCACCCTGACCATTGCCGCCGATATCCACCTGATACTTCAGCTTGGCACCCTCGGGAGCCGCAGTGACCTTACCGTTCTCCACGGTATAGCCGGCAGCCTCCAGGTAGCCCAGAGCGGCGGTCTTGGCGGCAGCGTACTTATCGTCAGCACTCATACCGTCAGTATAGATGGGCTCGCCGTTGACATCCACGGAGTAAGCCACCTGATAACCGTCGTCAGTAACCTGAGGAGCAGCCCAGGAGGTGTTGGAGATGGGGTAGTTGATAACAGAAGCGGTCTCACCGTAGTAGGAATCGATACCCTCGTCACGGTAGACGGCAATGATGGTGCCCAGGGCCTTGCGCAGGTTGCGGGAAGCCTCGGAAGCGGGATCATCGCCCACCTTCACGTTGTTGGGGTTGATACCCACATAGCCGTAGCCAAGGAAGTCATACAGGCGAGTGGTGATGACGGAGCCATCCAGGCTGTCATCGCCGCCGTTGATATCGGCCACCTGATTGGCAACGTCGGTGGTGTAGCTGGGCTCGGCAATGTCCAGAGTGCCGGCCTGGAGACCGGTGATCATGTTGGCCTCGGTGGTCTCCATGTAGTTGAAGTACTTGATCTTGGGGGCGCCCAGATAATAGCCGTCATAGGACTCATAGTACACAACGCCGTTGGTGTACTCCTTGAACTGGTAGGGGCCGGCGCCCATGGGGGTGCTGGTCTTGGCCTTCACACTGGACAGATCGCCCTTGGGGAAGCCGAAGGAATTATTCTCATAATCGTACAGGGACTCATCGCCGTAGTAGTGCATGGGGGCAATGGGCAGAGCCAGCTTATAGATCATGGTAGCGTCGATCTTAGTGGTGGTAATCCGCATGGAGTAGTCGCCGGTACGCTCGATACCGGAAATGTTGGGCGCGGAATCACCGGTGGAGACACCCACGGTGTAAGCGGGATCCAGGTAGCTCCACAGGGAGCCGCTGGCCACCTCGGTATCGGAAGCGGTCTGATAGTCGCCATCATACTTGGCTACGATATTGGCCCAATAGTCGGCCAGGGTAGGATAGGTACCGCCGGCCACGTCATAGGTGTTGCCCATGAAGTCGATGAAGTTGCCGGTGAATTCCTGCTCGTAGACGGGATTGCCCTCCTCGTCTACCATGGGGTTGCCGGCGTCATCGGTGGCCTGGACGTCAGTATCCGCCGTCTCCATGGAGCCGAAGCCCCACATGGCCATGCCGAATACCACCTGCAGGCCCTCGTCGGCCTTCAGTTCGTCGGCGGTGCAGCCCAGAGTGGATTCAGCATAAGCGTCGGCGTTGTTGGTCAAGCAGTAATCCACGATGGACTGGGCAAAGCCCTCGCCGGCAGCAGCCAGGCCCTCAGTCCAGAAAGCGGTCTGGGTGGCCTCATCCCAGTAGGTGAAGTCGGTGTTATCCTCACCGGCGGCCAGCAGCAGCTTGTACAGGGGATCCATACCGGAGCGGTACTCCTTCAGGCCCTGGATGGGCAGGGAGTACATGGTGGAGTTACCATCATAGGTAGGATCCAGGTAGACGTAGATGCCGAAGATCACGTCGTCGATGTTGGCGGTCTCACCGTCGGAGAAGACGATGTCGTCCCGCATGGTCACATCGTAAGTAACAGTACCGTCTTCATTCTCAGTGATGACGATATCGGCGGGACCATAGTAGGTGTAGTCCGTGCCGTTGTAGGAGCGGGTCTCGCCCTCGATACCGTTAAGGACAGGGTTGCCCACACGGTCAACGGTCAGCAGGGACACCTGGGTCAGGCTGACGATCTTGTTATCGGCGTTGCTCAGGTAGAAGAAGGGAGAGAACTTACCCTCCAGGCCCTGCTCAATGGAAACCACCAGCGGGGTGGTGTTGGTCTCCCCACCCTGGGTGTCGTTGGTGTCGTTGGTGCCGTTATTGGCCGTGTTGTTGTTGCCGCCGCAGCCGGCCAGCACGCCAATGCACATCACCAATGCCAGAAACAGTGCAAGTGCTTTTTTGCTTCTTTTCATGGTTTGCATTCCTCCTCTAAATTTTGAACTATATGCTATCGGGTCTTGCCCATAGTTCACATATCACATAATTTCTCCGTCTTGCAGGAGCAAGACGGAGAAAAAAGGGGAGTACCCCCCTTTTTGCGCCGCGCGCCAAAATATCTGTTATTCCAATTTCTGTTCCCCGCCATCCTGAAGGTTCCAGACCATATCCCGGCCCAGGGGCCTCCACAGCAGGGCCATCACCAGCACGGCAAGCTGAGTGGCAAGAAAAATCAGCATACCTGGGAGCATTCCCATCGTACCATAAATGATCACATAGCAGAGCTCGCCCACCACAGCGCCTGCCGAACCAACAGCCGTCAGGATCGTCCGCAACCGGAACTGCCGGACTGTGGCGTCATACACATAGCTGCGCAGAGGATCTCCTCCCTTGGCCAAGCGGGCAAAGCCCCACAGCACTGACCAGGCTGACAGCAGAGCCAGCACATAGGGCAGCAGAATATAGGCACAATGCGTCGTCCCCGGAGCGCTGATGCATCCGCCCACTACCGCCACCGCAGCCATTCCCACAGCCAACAGTCCCCAGCGAAGCAATCCCTTTTTGCGGCACTCCGCAGTGCCCTGGAAAGCATAAGTGGCGCCAATGTAAATATATTCACCCGTCACGGTCTGTCGGAAGTCATCCAGATAGGCTCTGCGCCCCCGACGGCCGTATTTTTTTTCTTCTTCCATCACTTGTTTTTCCTCAGAATATCCGGTAACCACAGTAAAAAAATTTTTCGTCCTGCCAATTTCCGAAACAAAAATATGCAGGACTTGCAGTTAAGTTCCTTCATTATTATATGCTATCCTGGCTTGTTTTTCAAGTAAAACCATTTCATCGCAGAGAGAAAACACGATTTTTTTAGAAACTGACAAAGCAGACCGACAATAGCGGCAAAAAAGTTGTTTTTTCTGGCAAATATTTTTTTCTGTTTGGTAATAATGACTAAAAAGCATTTGGTTAAATAACCCAATATTGCCAAAGAGAGTATGCTGGCTTTCAACAGCCGTTAGAGTTTCTCGCCCGGGCTGCGTATAATTCTTTAAAATTCTCCTGTGGGAATAACCGTATTTTTTTACGTCTTCTCGCCCTCTGCAAAGCGGCAAAAAAGAGCTGTTTCGCAAAATGAATTTTGCCGCTTAATATACTGCATATTCTTAAAAAATTTTTTTATTTTTAAAACGCCCGACAGGTGGAGTACCACCTGCCGGGCATAAAACACGGTTTTGCTTACAGGGGATTGGCGTCAATCCAGGTAGAGATGGCTTCTCCGATCTCCCGGATGCAGCCCGGGGCGTAGGGTACCTTCAGCCCCGCATCCGCCACCAGCTCCTCCAGGGTCTTGGTGCCGCCGGCGTCGGCAAAGCGGAGATACCGCTTCCACGCGTCAGCATGGTCCTTCATGGAGGCGATCCAGAACTGGAAGGCCACCGTCTGGGCCATGCAGTAGTCGATATAGTAGAGGGGATAGAGGTAGATGTGGAGCTGCCGCTGCCAGCCGGCGCCCCGGCCGTAGAAGGGCAGACCTTCAAAGTCCACCCAGGGGCGGTACTTCTCCTCCAGCTTCAGCCACAGCTCGTTGCGCTGGGCCGGGGTCAGCTCCGGGTTTTCGTACACCCGATGCTGGAACTCATCCACCATGCAGCCGTAAGGGATGAAGATGAGGGCATCCTCGCAGTGGCCGATCTCATACTTCCGAGTCAGGGGGCCGAAGAACTTCTCGTGCCAGGGGGCAGTGAGGAACTCCATGGACATGGAGTGGATCTCGCAGGACTCAATGGTGGGGCTCACCATGCAGCCCAGGTAGCCCTTGCGCATAGCCCGGAAGCCGGCAAAGGCATGGCCCGCCTCGTGGGTCAGCACGTCCACGTCGGCGCTGGTACCGTTGAAGTTGGAGAAGATGAAGGGGGCCTTATAGGCCGAAAACTCCGTGCAGTAGCCGCCGGGGGCCTTGCCTTCCTTGCTCAGAACATCCAGCAGCTCGTTGCCCCAGAGGAAGTCCGCGAACTCCGCCGTCTCCGGGCTCAGCTCGTGGTACATCTGCTTACCAGCAGCCAGGATCTCGTCGGCGGTACCCTGGGGATCCGCGTTGCCATCAGGGAACAGCAGCACATCGTCCCAGTATTTCAGCTTATCCACGCCAAGCCGCTGCTTCTGATCCTTCTTCACTCTGGCCACGATAGGCACCATGTCCTGAGCAATCTGATCCCGGAAGGCTGCTACCTGGGCGGGGCCGTAGCAGTTGCGGCCCAGACGATCATAGCCCAGCTGGAGATAGTTATCGTAACCCATGTTCCGGGCCTGGGCGGTGCGGTTCTTCACCAGCTTATCGTAGAGCTCATCCAGCTCCGTCTGGTGGGCGTCAAACCACTTGCCTTCCGCCTCATAGGCCGCCTTGCGCACCGAGCGATCAGGGCTCTGCTTGTAGGGCCCCAGCTTGGGCAGAGGCAGCATCTCTCCGTTCCACTCCACCATGGCAGAGGCATAGAGCTTCTGATACTGGCTCTGCAGCTTGTTCTCCTCCTGCATGAGGACCATATTTTTCGGGTCAAAGGTCCGCACAGCGATCTCCAGATTGGTGAACAGGAGTTTTCCCATTCGCTCCTCCAACTGGGCCCGGAGGGGGCTGTCCAGCAGGGCCTGGTTCACCTTCTGGCTGGTTTCCTGAAGAGCAGGGCCCGCCTCATCAGCAAAGTCATTTTCCTGGTCATAGAACTGATCCCGGGTATCAATGGTATGGCGGACATAGGCCAGAGACAGGGCGGTATTGACCTCCCCCTGGATCTTGTCAAACTCCTGATAGGCTTTCACCGCCTCATCAGCGGAAGCCGCCTGAGCAATCCGCTTGGCAATTTCCTCTCCCTTGGCCTGGAATGCCGCCAGATCAGGACGGACATAAGGCATCTCACTGAATTTCATAGACAAACTCCTCCGTTCATAATTTCAAGCCAGGTGCCGCAGCGCCGCACCCGCCTGCTCATAGCCAGCGCCCGGCCCCGAGGGGTCGGGCGCTGCAAAGGATAAAGGTTGTTTTTTACAGAGCCGCCAGCACGCCCAGGACGAAGCGCCAGGTGCGCTCCACAGAGGCAATGCTCATACGTTCCCGAGTGCTGTGAATCTCCACCAGATCCGGTCCAAAGGACACCGCATCCAAGCCAGGTACCTTGTCGGTCAGGATGCCGCACTCCAGACCGGCGTGGACGGTCTCCACCACCGGATCTTCACCGTACTGCTCCTTGAACACCCGAACCATGATATCCCGCAGCGGAGACTCCTTGCGGTACTCCCAGGGAGGATAACTGCTCTCCACGGCAAAGGCCGCGCCAAACTCCGTGGCCACAGCCTGCACCTTCTGCTCCAGCTGGGCAAGCTCTGCGGCAGAGGAACTACGCAGCAGGAAGGTCATCCGGAACTTACCTTCCTCCAGGCGGAGAATACCCAGGTTCAAAGAGGTCTGAACCTGCCCGGGCAGATCCGGGTTCATGGCCTGGACACCGTCAGGAACAGCGCAGATAAGATCCACCAAACGGCGGCTGTCAGCAGCAGAGATAGCGGCGGCGCTGCCCTTTTCCGCATTGACGGTAAAGGTAAAGCCGGGATCCTGAGGACAGGCGGCCTTGGCCTTATCCGCCCAGGCGGCCGCTGCCTGCACCTTCTCCTTGTAATCCTCACCCAGCACCACAACCGCCTTGCACTGGTTGGGAATGGCGTTGTCCTGAAGGCCGCCGAACAGGGACACCAGCCGGGGATAGCCCAGCTCCCGCAGGCATTCAGCCATCAGGTGATCGGCATTGGCAAAGCCCATATGGATGGCGGTGCCGGAATGGCCGCCGCTGAGGCCTTCCAGATTCAGGGTGCATACCATTCCCTGGCAGGGCTCTGTCTCAGCAGTCTCTTTAATATGGCAGGCAGTACCACCGGCGCAGCCCACCGTCAGCACCTTTTCCACCTCGGAGTCAATATTCAGCAGATACCGGCTCTTAAGATCGGAGCCATCCAGCCCGATGGCGCCGGGCATGCCCACTTCCTCGTCCACAGTGAACACCGCCTCGATGGGAGGATGGGGGATAGAATCGTCATCCAGCACTGCCATGGCCATAGCTACGGCAATGCCGTCATCGCTGCCCAGAGAGGTACCCCGGGCCTTGACCCAGTCGCCGTCAATATACAGATCCAGAGGATCCTTCTCAAAATCATGATCCACCCCGTTATCCTTGACGCACACCATATCCAGGTGTCCCTGAATCATGGCGGTGGGATGATCCTCATAGCCCGGGGAGGCCCCCTTCCAGATGACTACGTTGCCCATAGCATCCTGACGGTAGGCAAGGCCCCGCTCCTTGGCAAAGGCTACCGCCCAGTCGCTGGCGGCCTTGGTGTTGCCAGAGCCCCGGGGAATGCGGCACAGTTCCTCAAAAAAGCAATATACGCCCTGAGGCTCCAGGTCTTTCAGCACACGATTGTCCATAGCGATGCACTCCTTTTCTATATTATTTTTATCTTTTAACTTCCCTGCGCACTTTTACAGCAGATGTACTCCTGCCTCTTCGCAGGTGTCCATAGTCTCCTGGTCCCACAAACTTACCTGAATCTCGCCGATATGGCAGCAGCCGATCATCAGCATGCACAACCGACTCTGGCCAATACCACCGCCGATAGTAAGCGGCAGCTGGCCCCGAAGGAGCATCTGATGATAGGGCAGCTCCCGACGCTCCTCACAGCCCGCCAGCTTCAGCTGCCGGTCCAAGCTCTCCTCGTCCACCCGGATACCCATGGAGGAGATTTCAAAGGCCCGGCCCAGCACGTCGTTCCACATAAGGATATCGCCATTAAGGCTCCAGTCGTCATAGTCCGGGGCCCGACCGTCGTGAGGCTTTCCGGAACGGAGCTTCCCGCCGATCTGCATAAGGAACACTGTCTTGTGGAGCTTCAGGAACTCCGTCTCCCGCTGGGAGGGAGTCAGCTCCGGATACAGATCCTCCAGCTCCTGGGTGGTGATAAAGGTTACCTCCCGCTGAAGCTTTACATTCAGCTGCGGGAACGCCCGGCGCAAAGCATCGCAGGTATCGCACACCGCCCCCACGATGGAACGGACGGTATACTTGAGATACTCCTCATTGCGCTCCGCCCGGGTGATGACCTTTTCCCAGTCCCACTGATCCACATAAATGGAGTGGATATTGTCAAGCTGCTCATCCCTGCGGATAGCGTTCATATCGGTGTAGAGGCCGTTGCCCGGATAAAAGCCGTAGCGCTTGAGGGCCAGCCGCTTCCACTTGGCCAAGGAGTGAACCACCTCGCCCACAGCCCCCTCCACCGCTGGAATATCAAAAGAAACCGGCCGCTCCACGCCGTTGAGGTTATCGTTAAGGCCGGAATTTCGATCCACAAACAGCGGAGCGGATACCCGGCGGAGATTCAACGCCAGTTTCAGGTTCTCCTGGAAGCTGCTCTTGACAAATTCAATGGCCCGCTGCATATCGTAGCCATACAGCGGCGCCCGGTAGCCCTGGGGAATGATGCACTTGTTCATGGGGTTGCCTCCTCGCTAGTTTGGTATCTCGTGGCTTCTATCATACACCACCGGAGGAAAAATTGCACTAGGAAAATGGGAAATCCTGCAAGAAAATTGCATGGAGCGCCCAAAGGCGCTCCATGCGGCATCTGCTCAACATTCATTTTCTTCGTCGGCCCAGCATTCCGCCAGGGCGCAGAGGGCTGCTTCCAGCGTCTCTTCATTCTCCTGTCCCTGTCCCAGCACTGTCACATAGGCCGCCAGATTCCCCTTTACCGCAATGCACTCCAGGCCGCCGGAGACCCAGGCCTCCTCCAAGCCCTCCACAGTCACCTCCCGGAAGTTTTCCGGACTGCGGGCAAAGGTGGCATCCCCCATGAGGCTGCGGATAAATACCTCCCGGTCCACCCAGGGGCTCAAACGGTAGACATCCTGATACATCCAGGCGGTGCCGCCCTCCCCCACCACCTCAAAGACGTCATAATGCGTGGCCAGGAGAGAACGCTCTACCGTGATTTTGCTGGTACGGTCATCGTAAAAGAGTTGGCTGCGCTCCCCTTCGATCCCCAGGTCTGCCAGCATCAGATAGGGGCCGTCAGCTGCCGCAGGCAGATCCCGGGTATCCTTACTCACCCATTGCCAGAAGGTTAAAAGGCCAAATACCGCCATAACGCCTAATAAGACGCCGCTGACCGTACGATGAAGCAGCATTCTGCCCTTGGGGTTGTGGTCCAAGGGAATCCCCTTTTTCATCCGCCGGTAGAGGCGGCCCGTCCGCCAAGCGGCATGAACAAACTCATAGAATGCCCACACCACCAGCGCCCCGGCAAAAAGGAAAAGTGCTGTGGCGGCCACCCAGCCCAGCCAGAATTCCGCCCTCCACTTACTCACTACCTCCCCCATTCCTCCGGACATGGCGGCTGCCATGAGGAAATTGAAAAGGAGCATCACCGTCACCGGCACCCAGGCCCAGATATACTGCCGCCGCAGAGCCCGGAGAGTAAGGGCCTGCTGGGCAGGATCGGCGTAAAACTCCGGAGCGTCACTGCCCGCCGGTGAGGAAAACACATGGATCAGGCCGCTGCTGGTCACATATTTCCAGCCGCAGTCCTCATATACCGCCACCTGCTCCTCCGGCAGGTCCGTCTCCTCTAAAAAACCGGGTGCGGATACCTCGATACGGTAGCGCATCTCTGCCGGCTCTCCCCGGCGAAAACGACTGAGGTAAGACCCCCGCTTCTCCAAAAACCAGCCTTGAGCGGCCATGTCGCTGTATAGCTTCTCATTCTCGCCGATGGCGTAATTATCAAAATGCAGCCGATACTGCCGGTTCATTTCTCTGCCTCCTCCATGATTTTCCCATCCTCCACCATATGCCGCAGCCGCTCATACTCCCGGCGGAGGGCATCCCTGCCCTGGTCGGTAATGGCGTAGGTCTTGCGGCGGCCGTCCTCCTCAGCCAGAGTGATGAGCCCCTCCCGGCTCATGCGGCTGAGAACGCCGTAGAGGGTACCGGGGCCCATGACCAGCCGTCCTCCGGACAACTCCCGGATTCGCTGCATCATGCCGTAACCGTGGCCCGGGTGCAGCAGGGACAATAATATATAGTAGGCCGCCTCTGTCATAGGCTGCTGCTCTGCCATGGTCCTTCCCCCTTTTTATTATGTGTCGCGATATATCGTGTGGCATAATAGTAGCACATGACCTACCTTGTGTCAAGCCTTCTCCCGCCTCTCTTGCATCCCCGGATAAAACCGGGTACAATGGTAAAAAACAACCCGGCGGGCCCCGGAAACCGGGCCACAGGACGGGAGCAACCACCCGTTGACAAAATGACTACCCCAGGCGGTGGCCGGTTGCGGCAAGGACATGGTATCCTGCTGACAAGGAGGAAGGGCTTATGACACTGGCAGAATTGATTTATCAAGCCCGGAAGCGGGCAGGACTCTCCCAGGAGGAGCTGGCTGACCGGCTGGGCGTTACCCGGCAGGCAGTGAGTAAATGGGAGACCGGAAAATCGGTGCCGGACACAGAAAATATCCGGCGGATGACTGTGGTGCTGGCAGTGTCGGCAGACTACTTTCTGGGCAGCGACTCCGCTGGAACAAGTGACGGCCCGGAGGTGAGTACTGGCGGAACGGAAGCTGCCGGAAAACCGGTGCCGTCCCCCGACTTACTGGGGCGGCGGCTGAGCCTTTTGTTGTTCCTGGCCGGGGTGGCGGCCATCGCGGTATGCAGTGTGGTGTTCCTGATCCGCTCCCTGACCGGGGAGAGCCGGGTCTACGCCACCATTCAGGTGACGGACTTCACCATCGCCGCCGTTATGTTCCTGCTGTCCCTGATTGGCGGCTGCGGCGCCTTCCTCTTTACACAACAGAAAAAGTGAGGCGCATTACCATGGAAAAATCATCCACCCACTGGCTCTTCTCCCTGGCCTTTCCGGCCTGTGCGGGCCTGCCGGGGCTTCTCCTGGCCTGGGCTTTCCTCTATTTTCACCTGGGACGCTGGGATCTGGTGCGGGACATCACCGGTATCTTCTGGTTCGTCCTGGCTCTCCAGCTTCTCTATGAGCTGTCTGCCCGGCAGCAGGGCGGAGGACTCCGGGCCTTTGCCCAGTACTTCACCCTGGGGATAAAGCTGCTGGTAGCCCTGCTGGGCCATGGCTTCTTCTTCCTCAGCATCGCCTTTTCTCAAATGCAGGGGCCCAAGGCTGTCATCTGCATCGGCGTATTGCTCCTGTGTGCCCTGGGAAACATAGCTCTGAGCGTCCGGGAGCTGCGGCTGGGCCGGAGGATCACCTCTTGACAGTATCTTTCTCCGCCGGGTGGTTGGCTGCCGCCCGGCAAAATTTTTTTGTCCTGCCGTCAACACTTGCCCCCTCCCATCCGTTTTATAGATGAACACAGCGGAAAGGAGGCACGGCTATGGCGGCGCGAGATCCCTATGAAGAGCTTCTGTATGAGCTGGCCCGGAGAGGCCGGCGAGATCGGTGAACACAAATGAGAGGAGGGGCCGGCAGTGATCGAGGCACTTTATACACAATTCCATACCTATCTGCTGGCCCGCTGCACTGCCCTGTGTCGGGACAGTGCCGAAGCGGAGGACCTGGTGCAGGAAACCTTTCTGCGGGCTCTGACCCACATAGGGAATATTCAGGACCTGAGCCGGGAGCAGTGTCGAGCCTGGTTGTACAAAACCGCCCAGCGGCTATATATTGACCACATCCGTAAGGCGACCCGGGAGGCTGCCGCGGATCCGGCGGATCTGGAATCCGCCGCTTTTCAAGAGGATTTTTCCGCTCCGGTAGTGGGCCAGCTGGTGGGCCGCCTGCCGCCGGAAGAGCAGGCTATTTTTACCCTGCGGTACTTTGAAGGATACAACGCCACAGAGCTGGGGGAGATCTTCTCCCTGCCTCCCGCCACTGTCCGCTCCCGGTTGGCCGCCGCCCGACGCCGGCTGGCTGGGTGGCTGGCAGAGGAGAGCGGCGGATGATACCCCCACGACATGAAAAACAATAGGAGGAAACCACTATGGAGCATGCCAATACCCCCAAAACACTGACCATCAACGCCACCGTGTGCGACACCCGCCAGGTGAAGGAGAGCACCCTGGCTGCCTATGACGCTATTGAAATCAACGCCGCCCTCCTCCTGGCCGACGCCGCCAGCCAGGAGCTGCTGCACAAATACCCCGTAACCTGCAACGCCGTTCAGACGCTGGATATTTCTGATGACATCCAGGTTTCCCAGGTCAACGGGCGCAAGGAACTGGGGCCCGGTACACCTGCCCTCAAGACGCCCACCTTCCTGATGGTCAACGGCATCCTGGACATTGCCCCCGGGTCGGAGGAGGCCCTGGCGGGCTACGTGGGCATCCAGGTCAACGGCCAGGTCATCTGCCCGGAGAGCCTCAGCGGCCTTCTGTCCACCGCCTCAGTCAACGGACAGATTGAGACCTACCCCGACGACTGTATCCGTCTCAAGCGCACCGTGGTGCTGGACAAGACCTTTGCCCTCCGGGCCCGGCAGGGTGCCCGGTACTTTGCCGGACGGCGGGTAGTGGCTCTGGCAGACGATATCGATTTTGGCAAACTGGCCGCCATGGAGGTACGCTTTGTCACCCGGGAGCTGCTGGTGGCAGAGAGCCTGGCGGAGACTGCCATTCCCCTCTTCCCGCCGGACACAGAGATCACCGTTCTTCCCGACCACTGCGCTTACGTGGGGGACGACGCCAAGCTGGACGGCTCTCTCATCCGGCGCTGGGGCGGAAAACTGTATATCAACGGCGACCTCACCTTGGAACCCGACAGCGTTCCCTGGCTGGAGCAGGTGTCCTTCCTCAAGGTAAATGGTGATATTCTGGCCCCCCAGTCCCTTTCTGAGGCGGTGAGCACCGTGGCTGTCAGCTACCGCCAGCTGCGGATCATCGGCGGCCGCCTGATCCAGGACAAGGTCTCTGTCACCGTGGACCGGGCCATGCTGGAATCCACCGCCGATGGCGTGACACTGATTGACTGCGTGGATGTGCATCTCCGGCCAGACGTGGAGCCGGAGATGATCCGTCAGCGTCTGGTGGGTGTGGTGGACTGCGTCAACGTGCTGTGCACCGAGGAACAGCGCTCCGCCGTGGAACTGGTATCGGAAAATGTGGTACACATCGGGGAGGATAAAGACGCCGGCATTTTCTCTCTTCTCAAGGGGAAAAACAGCGGCAAGGTCGTCAATGCCATTCGCTACACCCTGTAACAGGATACAAAGAAAGCAGCCCCCGCTCTGTACAGAGCGGGGGCTGCTTCTTGCTGCCACAGGTTTATTTTACAGAGAACAGCAAATCGGTGTAGGAAGGATAGGGCCAATATTTGCTGTCGGTAATCGTCTCCAGCTCATCCACGGCGGAGCGAAGCGCCTCCATGGTGGCAAAGACGGTATACTTATAATAATGAGAGGCCACATAAGCACTGCCTGTGGGGGCAGCAGCCAGGGCATCTTCCAGAGCCTTACACTGGCGCACCATCTCTGCGGAGAGGGTGGAGAGGCGGCGCAGGAGGTCTTCCTCGTCAGCACACACCAGATCCGGAAGGGCAGTCTTTTTGGCGTTAATCACACCGGCCACCTCTCCGGAATACCGGGTAACCGCCGGGAAAATATCCCGCTTCACCATGTCGATCATGGTACGGGCCTCAATGCCAATAACGAAGCAGTAGTTCTCCAGATGGATCTCATTACGGGCGGTAAGCTCCTCCTCGGTGAATACGCCATGTTTCCGGAAAAGCTCAATATGCTTGGGCTGGAGGTACCGGGTGAGGGCATCCGCCGTGCAGGTGAGATTGCTGAGGCCCCGGCGGTGAGCCTCCTGAAGCCAGGCATCCTCATAGCCATTGCCGTTGAAAATGATCCGCTGATGGTCACGGAGGTTGGTACGGATCAGCTCATGCAGGGCGGCGTTGAAATCATCCGCCTTCTCCAGCGCATCAGCAAACTGCTCCAGCTCCTCCGCCATGATGGTATTGAGGGCAATGTTGGGGCCGGAAATGGACTGGCTGGATCCCAGCATCCGGAATTCAAACTTATTGCCGGTAAAGGCCAGAGGGCTGGTACGGTTACGGTCAGTATTGTCCTGGGGGATGTGGGGCAGCACATCCACGCCAATGGACAGCGTACGCTTGCCCTGTTCCACATACTCGGCTCCCTGAATAATAGCATCTACAATGGCGGTCAGCTCATCACCCAGGAAAATAGAGATCACAGCCGGCGGCGCCTCCTGGGCTCCCAGGCGATGGTCGTTACCGGGGTTGGCCACAGTGCACCGCAGCAGCTCCTGGTACTCATCCACGCCCTTGATAAAAGCAGTAAGAAACAGCAGGAACCGGGCGTTCTGGCTGGGGGTGGAACCGGGCTTGAAAAGGTTCAGGCCCGTATCTGTGCTGATGGACCAGTTGTTGTGCTTGCCGGAACCGTTGACACCGGCAAAAGGCTTTTCATGGAGGAGGCAGACCATGCCATGGCGGCCAGCCACCTTCTTCATAATCTCCATGGTCAGCTGGTTGTGATCGCAGGCGGTATTGGCATCGGTGTAAATCGGAGCCATTTCATGCTGAGCGGGAGCCACCTCGTTATGCTTGGTCTTGGAGAGAATCCCCAGCTTCCACAGCTCCTCGTCCAGCTCCTTCATATAGGCAGCTACCCGAGGCTTGATGGAACCGAAATAGTGATCCTCCAGCTCCTGGCCCTTGGGGGGACGGGCCCCAAAGAGAGTACGTCCGGTAAGGAGAAGGTCCTGCCGCTTCTCATAAACACTCTTGTCAATCAGGAAATATTCCTGCTCAGGTCCCACCTGGCTGGTGACCTTCTTCACCTCGGTGTTGCCAAACAGGCGCATGATCCGCACCGCCTGGCGGCTCAGCTCATCCAGGGACCTCAGCAGCGGGGTCTTTTTGTCCAGGGACTGACCACTGTATGAACAGAAAATGGTGGGGATGCAAAGGCTGTCATCTTTGATAAAGGCAAAAGCGGTGGGGTCCCAAGCGGTATAGCCGCGGGCCTCAAACGTGGCACGCAGGCCACCGGAGGGGAAAGAGGAGGCGTCCGGCTCGCCCCGGACCAGTTCCTTGCCGGAAAACTGCATCAGCACCCGGCTGGGACTTTCCGGCGTGATAAAGCTGTCGTGCTTTTCCGCGGTGACGCCGGTCATAGGCTGGAACCAGTGGGTATAATGGGTGGCGCCTTTCTCCAGGGCCCAGTCCTTCATGGCATTGGCTACCTCGTGGGCGGTAGACAGCTCCAGAGTAGTACCGTCAGTCACGCACTTTTTCCACTCTTTGTAGCACTGGGCGGACAGTCGCTGGCGCATTACGTCCTCATTAAATACCATGCTGGCAAACATTTCCGTCACTTTCGCTTCACTCATTGCTTTATCTCCTTTCGCTGCCGCGGCAGCTGAAATATATCTTTATAGCCACTCCGCCATCATTGGCCCGAGGCGCCGTAGTTACTGAGCACACGGGCGCTGGGATCATCCACATCGCAGCCCTCCCAGGATCTGTTGGGCATCCAGAAATCCGTTACCATCCCCGCCTGACCAGGATAATATTTCTCAAAAATCTCCCGGTACAGCAGTGACTCCTTGGTAAAAGGTTGGGCGTGATAGCGATAGCGCTCCGCCTTCTCCTGCCAGTCCTCGCCATAGCTGCGCTCTGCATAAGCCTTCAGGTCGTCCACCAGGCTGTGGCCCACCGCATCGGAAAAGGCCGCTTTCTCCCGCTGGAGAATGGATTCCGGCAGATAGTTTCCCACAAAGGCCTGGCGCAGCAGGTATTTGCCTTTGCCGTAGACATTCATCTTTTTGGCGGGATCCACACTCATTACATAGCGGACAAACTCCAGGTCGCCGAAGGGCACCCGGGCCTCCAGGCTGTTGGCGGAGATGCACCGGTCCGCTCGCAGAACATCATACATATGCAGCTCCCGAATCCGCTTCTCGCTCTCCCGCTGGAATTCCTCTGGAGAGGGGGCAAAATCGGTGTACTTGTAGCCAAAGAGCTCATCACTGACCTCACCGGTCAACAGCACCCGCACATCCGTAGTCTCATGAATGGCCTTGCACATAAGATACATGCCCATGCTGGCCCGGATGGTGGTAATGTCGTAGGTGCCCAGGGTATAAATGACTTCTTCCAGGGCATCCAGCACATCCTGCTCCGTAATGTAAATCTCATGGTGGTTGCTTCCGATGTGCTCCGCCACCTGCCGGGCATATTTAAGATCAATGGCGTCGGTGGACATACCCACGGCAAAGGTCTCAATGGGCCGTCCCAAAAGCCTTGCGGCAATAGCGCACACCAGAGAACTGTCCAGGCCGCCGGAAAGAAGGAACCCTACCGGCACATCGGCATCCAGCCGTTTCTCCACCGCCAGGATCAGTTTTTCGTGGATATTGGCGCAAATCGCATCCACATCATCGTAGCACACCCCATCCGCCTTGGCAATATCGCAAAAGCACTCAAATTTCCCGTCTTTATAGTAGTATCCCGGGGGAAAAGGCATAATTTCCACCGCAAGGCCAAGAAGGCTCTTGGGTTCACTGGCAAAGAGGATGCCGCCGGAGGCGCTGTATCCATAATACAGCGGCCGGATGCCGATGGGGTCACGGGCTGCCACAAAGCTGCCGGTCGGGCCGTCATACAGCACCAGGGCAAACTCCGCATCCAGCTTGGCAAACATATCTGTTCCATACTCCCGCCACAAGGGCAGCAGCAGCTCGCAGTCGGAACCGCTGTGGAACACGTGCCCCTTGGCCTCCATTTCCCGCTTCAGCTTTCGGAACCCATACAGCTCACCGTTGCAGACCACCGCGCTGCCGTCTGCCGCCGTAAAGGGCTGCATTCCCTCCGGCTGGAGGCCCATGATAGCCAGACGGTGGAACAACAGCGTTCCTTCCGGCAGCTCCAGCACCCGGCTGTCATCCGGCCCCCGGGATTTCACCTTGGAAAAGCCTTCCATCAGCTTTTCCGCTGAAATATCCTTCCTCGTATACCCCATGATCGCACACATAAAAAGCACCTCCGAATGAACCGGCGTCTCTAAAAATATATTTTAGGACGAATCGCCGGAATCCGTGGTGCCACCTAATTTACCGCTGTGCGGTCACTTCAGCTCTGACAAGCCTGACGGCGATAACGGGCCGTTCCCGTCTTCCCTACTGACGTCGGAACGCTTTCGGGTCGAGGCTACGGAGTGTTATTCACACAGGATCTGCCGCGGAGTTTCCACTCTCCCCCGCTCTCTGTGGGTGATCGCCTGCGCTACTTGTCTCCATCATTGCCTTTGGCTGTTTGGAATATGGGCGTATGGTAACTCCAGAGGCCTCATTTGTCAACAAAAAATAATTTCGATTCTTGTTTTCCAACCTTTTTATCTTTTTGAAAACATAAAAATCCTTTCTGTTTGCCAATTTCTTCACCAAATTGTCTGTTACATAAGAACTTTAAAGTGCAAAAATGTCCGCATATCAGAGGCGTTTGTAGTCAAAAAACAAAAGCGCCGGCAAAGTATCCGGCGCTTTTGTTCAGCTATACAATTTTACTTACATCCTGCACTCAGGCGTCCGCCTGTCCCTCCAGACGATACTGCGCCCGGTATCTATCAAAAGCCTGCTGGAAGTCCTCATTGCCAGCATTCTTGACACCGTTAAGGTATTCATGGGCCTGATAGGTATTCTGCTCCGTCTCAATCTGGGCCACGGCGATATTGGAGCAATGGTCGGAAACACGCTCACAGTTGGTGAGGATATCAGAGAGGACAAAGCCCATCTCAATGGTGCAGTGACCGCTCTGGAGGCGAGCAATGTGATTGGATTTGATGTCAGCGATCAGGCAGTCAATCACCTGCTCCAGGGGCTCCACCTGTTTGGCAATGCGCAGGTCGTCCAGAGAGAATGCCTTGGTAGTAATATCCAGGATCTCCTTAAGGGCAGAAGTCAGCGTATGGATCTCTTCCTCCGCCTGGGGAGAGAAGCGGATTCCCTTCTCATGGATCTCTTCAGCCGCCTTCCACAGATTTACTGCGTGGTCGCCAATACGCTCGAAGTCGCCAATGGTATGCAGCTGCTTGGATACCTTCCGGCTGTCAGGATCAGAGAGGGCCTTGCTGCTCAGCTGCACCAGGGTAGTACCCAGCTTGTCCTCGTAGAGATCCAGCTTGTCCTCGTTGACCTTTACCTCGCTGGCAACGTTCTGGTCATAGTTATCCAGCAGGGACAGTGCCTTGATAATGGTTTCCTTAGCAATCTGGGCCATCTCCACCGCTTTGTTGTTGCACTCAGCAATAGCCACAGAGGGGGTCGCCAGCAGACGGGAGTCCACGAAGGTGAACTTCTGATCCCCGGCCTGATCCTTGATGACCACGTTGGCAATTTTCACCAGCTGCTTGCTGAAGGGCAGCAGCAGCAGGGTAGTGGCAATATTGAAGATGCTGTGGACCATGGCGATACCCACCGGATCAATCCCCATGTCCATAAACGGGAAGTGGAAAAACAAATCCGTGCCGAAAAACAGCACCAGGAATACCACAGTACCGATCAGGTTAAAGGAAATGTGCACCACAGCCACCCGGCGGGCATTACGGTTTACACCGATACTGGAAAGCAGGGCGGTAACACAGGTACCGATATTCTGGCCCATGATAATGGGCAATGCCATACCATAGGTAATGCTCCCGGTAAGGGAGAGGGCCTGCAAAATGGCCACAGAAGCCGCGGAGCTCTGGATCACGCCAGTAAATACCGCGCCTACCACTACACCCAAAATCGGATTGGTGAAAGCAGTAAGAATAGAGGAAAACTGCGGCATATCCGCCAGCGGACTTACCGAGTCAGACATTAGCTCCATGCCGTACATCAGCACCGCAAAGCCCACCATAATCGAGCCTGCGCTGCGCCGGCGGTCCCCCTTGGACACCATGATCAAAAGGATGCCGATAAACGCCACAATCGGGGCAAACGACTCCGGCTTGAGCATCCGAAGCCATATGGCTTCACTTTCAATTCCCGCCAAAGACAGGATCCACGCCGTGAGGGTTGTACCAATATTGGAACCCATAATAACGCCTACCGTCTGGCTCAGCTCCATAATACCGGAGTTTACCAGACCAACCAGCATAACTGTCATCGCCGAGGATGATTGGATGGCAATGGTAATGCCAGCTCCCAGCAACAGACTTTTGAACGCGTTTGACGTCATTTTCTTGAGCATCTGCTCCAGCTTTCCGCCAGCCACCTTTTCCAGGCCGGACGACATGACCGACATGCCGTACAGGAAAAATGCCAAACCGCCGCAGAGGGTGAACACAGAAAAAATGTCCATATCCGCTTCTCCTTACATTCTCTTTACCTAAATCCCATATTTCCCCATTATAATCTAAACTCTACCATTAGTTTGTAAAATTTAATAGTCTTTTTATGTTAAATCTATGTTAAATAGTT
>ERZ1643251.1468-NODE-1468-length-26652-cov-8.634620_pt1 | contig 26652 bp, 22 predicted proteins | sample MGYA00579261_ERZ1643251 | MGnify/ENA primary metagenome ERZ1643251 (study PRJEB29033, sample SAMEA4952267) | chicken gut metagenome | biome: Broiler Chicken; feature: Gastrointestinal Tract; material: Caecum | place: Ireland | collected 2018 | study: Broiler... | reverse complement strand
CGACTTTTTACGTTCAAAACAGAACTTTAGTGTAACTCGCATGCAAAGTTAGCAGTAAAGTTCCAGTTTACTCCACCATTGGTGAGATACCACCAGCCATACGGATTTTGAGCCATTCCGGTAAAGTTCCAGTCTACGGTTCCATTGCTGATATACCACCAGCCATAGATATTTTCAGCCATTCCCTGGTAATTCCAGTCTACGGTTCCGTTGCTGATATACCACCAGCCGTAGATATTCTGAGCCATTCCGATAAAGTTCCAGTCTACTCCGCCGTTGGTAAGATACCACCAGCCATATTGATTCTGAGCCATTCCGGTAAAGTTCCAGTCTACAGTTCCATTTTTGATATACCACCAGCCAAGGGGATTCTCGGCCATTCCTTCATAATTCCAGTCTACGGTTCCATTTGTCAGATACCACCAGCCATAGGGGTTTTCGGCCATTCCGGTAAAGCTCCAATCTACGGTTCCATTCTTAATGTACCACCAGCCGTAGTCGTTTTGAGCCATTCCTTCATATGTAGGATCAATTTCCCCATCTGTCAGATACCACCAGCCGGCTGAATTTTCCAGCATACCGGTATAAGGATATCTGGTTACAAATACCTGAACCCAATAGCGCAGCCCATTTTGCTCATAACATCCAATGCCTACATGGGTATAGTCGGAATCCAGAATATTAGCCCTGTGCCCGGAAGAGTTCATCCAGGCATCCATAACTGATCCGGCATCACTATATCCCATAGCGATATTTTCGCCTGCATAAAGTGCGATCTGCCCGATCAATGTTCCGTCTAATGCAGTAAAACAACTGGTTCCATCTGGTCTGGTATGACTAAAAGTTGATACCAGTTCCTGGGCCCTCATATCAGCCACTGCCTGAAGTTCATCTGTCATTTGAAGTGCCGGGGCACCTACTGCCGCCCTCTCTTGATTTATCAGATTTAACACCTGATTTTCTTCCTGTTCAGGAGTTGCCGCAAAAACATTCACTCCTGTTGCAAAAACCATAAGTAACAGTAATGGAATTAAAAACTTAATCTTTTCTTTCATTGCCTGTATCCCTCCCCGCTTTTTCTTTTAATATTTTACCTAAGCAAGTTCGGTGATAACAGTACGATTTTGTATACATATATTACTGGCCTGCATATCCGTTGACAACTGTATAATTTACTCCGTTATGACTAACAGTGCCGTTATAATTCCAGTCAACAGTACCATTGGTAATGTACCACCAGCCATAAATATTCTCGGCCATTCCCACATAATTCCAGTCTACCGTTCCGTTGCTGATATACCACCAGCCATAATCATTCTGGGCCATTCCTACATAATTCCAGTCTACTGCTCCTCCGGTCATATACCACCAACCATACTGATTCTGGGCCATTCCCTGGAAATTCCAATCCACAGTTCCATTGCTGATGTACCACCAGCCAAGAGGATTTTCAGCCATTCCCACATAATTCCAATCCACAGTTCCATTGCTGATATACCACCAGCCGTAAGGATTCTGAGCCATTCCTACATAATTCCAGTCTATGGCTCCATTGGTAACATACCACCAGCCATAAATGTTTTGCGCCATTCCGGTATAATTCCAGTCTATGGTTCCATTGGTAACATACCACCAGCCATATTCATTTTCGGCCAAACCCGTATAGCTGGTGTCTATACTTCCATTTTTATAAACGTTCCAAGCTCCTGTCACAGCATCATACTGCAGTGTTCCTGCTCCGGGAGCAGGGCTGCTCATCATAAAATTCAGATCCACGTCTGTCTGTCCATTTCCAATCCCATCTACGCGACCTTCACTTGAGCACTGCCAGATGTCATATGTTCCTGTGTAAGAACAGGTAGAACTCCACTGAGCAACCCACTTTGACCAATTTGGATTGTTAAATACCGGATCTGTCAGCTTGTTCGTCCACCAGTCCAGATTCGAATAAATACCGACGCTATATCCTGCTGCAGATACTGCATCGCAAAATGTTTTTGCCACCTGGCCCTTCATGCTTGCGGACAACGCTTCTGTCACTCTATCCTCCAGGTCGTAATATACCGGATATGTAGGATTATATCCTTCTAAAAGTCTAAGAACATGCTGTGCTTCACTGGCAGCCTTTTCCACAGTATCCGCATAAGAATACAGATAAACGCCATATGGGATTCCCAACCGTTCACATTCCGAAACATTATGTTCCCATTGCTCATCATCCTGGGAAACCATATCCTGTCCATATCCGCATCTTATGATTGCAAATTCAATGCCGTCTGCCTTTACTTTATTCCAGTCTATGGTTCCATTATGTTCGCTGACATCAATGCCCTTTTTTTGAGCTCCGGGGATCGCCTCGCCTCTGTCATTGACATACTGTCCATCAACTTTTTCCCATGCATAGGGATAAGTAGCGGCTCTGGAAGCCCTGTTATTTTTTATCGGCTCTCCGTTTTCATATCTCCAGCTGTTTTCTTTGAGCTCTGTTTCTTCTGAAGTATTATTTTCCTGAACATCCTGAGCCGACTCTTCAGAAACAGCTGCATAAGCAATAACAGAATTTCCGGTCAAAGCCGCAGCCAATATTCCGGTCACTAACACTCTTGCCAAAAGCTTTTTGATCTTTCGATTCTTCATCATTTCCTCCATACATTTTCTACTTTAATCATTTTGTTTTTTAACCATGCCCATGTGCAGAGAAACAGCACTGTATACATCAGTATGATCATGATCCTGAAAAGAAACACTATATTCGCAGATAAATCCGGCAATATAGATGCCCAGGCGCATGTACGCTGTTCCATAGAATGAATACACAAAATCAGCATAGAATGACGGCCACAGAAGCTTAAGAAAGACGCTGTCACCTCCATTTTCGCCAACAAGCCGCCAACTTTCAGTACCAATATGCTTCCTGCTATTGCGCCAATGATGCAGACAGGAAAATAAGCGTAATTTCTCGCAGCCAGATCCAGGCCGCCGTAATGAATATCCACTACCCATACTATAACCAGAAACAGCGCTAAAGTCAAACTCCATTTTTCTTCCAGCCAATTTACTTTTCGAATTAAAAAGCCAATATGGAAGAAAGCCAGAGAAACCATTCCAACATCTAAGCTCCAGGGTAAAAAGGCTACATATCTGCCAATCAGGTAGCCTGTAATGCAAAAAGCCCCAATAACAACTGATAGGACTTTTTCATTTTTGAATATTTTACTTAGCAGAGCATACATTATCCTGACAGATGCCAGACAGACAATGAACCAAATCGGTCCCACACTTTCTATATTTTGAAATAGAGTAGATGTATTGCTTATCCCCCACAGTCCGTAATATATCTTCTGCAGAAAAATATTCGCAGCTTCTCCTCCGGACACAATGGAAATATCTGTGTGTGTTACATAATGCCAGGAAGAGATAAATGCATACAATATTGTTGCCGCCATATACGGCATGATCAATCCCCTTACTGTTTTTATCAACGTAGTCTTTATTGTGGTTTCTTTCCTGTAAAAATAACCGCTGATCAAAATAAATATTGGCATATGAAAAGAAAATATCACAGTACTGATTCTGGGATCAATGGCATAATGTGCATACACCATCAACAGGATAGCCAGGCCTCTTGACACATCAATATACACGTTTCTCCGTTTTGCCCCTCTAATTTCCGTATTCTCCTGTCCGGCCATACTGCTCACTGAGTTTCTTTTCTTCTCTGGGATTCCTTTAAAAACTCTGAGCAATGCCTTGAAAATCATCATTCCACCTATAGCCCATATGCTTCTCAAGATAAAAAGGACAAAAAACAGAATAAAAGTTCCATATCCGGCAAATCTGTTATAAATAAAGGTCCAGTCGAAAATGGACAGATCAATTATATGAAAGCACAGGATCAGCTGTGTATTCCTGCCTATAAAAGACAGTATCCGTTTACACGGTTTTACTTTTCCTGAAATTATCTGTGAAATTTTTATGAGGCACAACACCCCGCACAAGGAGCCTGCAATTTCCCAGATTCCCTGTTCAAACCAGTTCCTTACTAAATATAGCCTTCCGCCGCCCCACAGATAATACAATATATAGATAACTAATATCTCTACTGCTATTATTTTTCTGTTTAAATATTCCAGAAGGTTATGTTTTTTAAACTCATATCCGATATAAACATATATAGCCGAAACCATACCTGCCTGAAGACTAAGGGGCACCCAAAATATGGTAGATGTATAATAGCCTGACAGGGCGATCACTCCCACATAAATTGCGGAATACTTTCTTTTTATGCACTCATGCACCAGAATCAACGCAAAAAACAAGGCCGGGAAAAACCACAAAGCCTGTGCATTAGGCACATATACCGGGGTCTGATATTCCTGACCGCTGCCATAAAATATTGCCCAGCATCGATTCAGTATATTTACATAAATATCATCTATAAAACTTCCCCTGGCAATAAGCTGCAGCGTAGAAGCTATCACTATCACTATCCCCGTCACAATATAGGGAACCATCAGCTGTTTTGCCTTTATTACGGCATTCTCTCTGCTGTTCCGTTCCTTTAGAAAATATCCACTGGCAAAAAAGAATATGGGCATGTGAAAAGAAAATATAAAATTAATCAGCCATTGCGGGATACCTCCGCAATGGCCTAAAATTACTGCAAAAATAGCAATTCCCTTGGCTATATCGAAGAAATCAATTCTATTCATCTTTTCCATCTCTTCTATGTCCTTTTCATATATCATAAACCGCTCATTTTCATACGCTTTTATCAAATTCCCGATTTAAAGATTCTATTGCCTTTTCCAAATTTCTTTTATCTGTTGCAAAAGAAAATCTCATACATATATCTTTTTCTTCTCCATATGAACTTCCCGGAACACCTATAATTTTAGCTTTATTTATAACTCGATTATATATTTCCTCAGGAGAAATATTTTCAAAATCAAATTTTACCCAAGCATAAAATGTTCCTTCCGGATAATTACAATGTATATTAGGTATTTTGTTTAATTCAGATACAAAATAATTTCTTCTCTTTTCATATTCTTTACGCATATATTCAAGTTCTTTATTACAATCTAATGCTACTATTCCTGCTTTCATTATAAATCCGCTTACGCATGTAATAGTATGCTGAAACATCTTATAAATATATCGAGCAATTTCATCCGAAGCGGCTAAGTACCCAAGTCTCCATCCAGTCATTGCATAACTCTTTGAAAAACCATTAATTGTAATTACTCTATCCTCTATCATTTTGTTAGAAGCTAATCTAAAGTTTTGAGATTCTGAATAAACAATTTCATCATATATTTCATCGGATATCACTAAAATATCTTTGTGAGATTTTAAAAATTTCAAAAGAATTTGCTCGCTTTCGGCATCTAAAACCTTCCCTGTCGGATTGTTTGGATAGTTAATTATAAGAGCCTTTGTTTTTTTGGTAACTCTTTTCTCTAGATCGTCAAGGTTTAATTTATATCCATTAGCATAGTTTAATTTTACGGGAACAGGTTTTGCCGATGCTAATAAAATTATTGCTTCATATGATACCCATGCAGGTTGTAAGTACATAACCTCATCCCCAGCACTGACTAATGATTTAATCGCTAGATAAATCGCATATTTTGCACCTGGTGTTACTATAATACCATTAGCATTATAATTGCATTTCTTTTTTTTTAATCTATATGCTATTTTTTCTCTTAATTCTTCTAGCCCTGGCCCTACAGTATAGTGTGTATAACCATTGTTAATTTGCCTTACAGCCTCATCACAAATAGGTCGTGGAGTATCAAAATCAGGTTCTCCTCCTGACAAGTCAACTATTTGTTCACCATTTTTTAATTTTCTCCTTGCTATTTGCATTAACTCCATGGATGCAGATGGTTTCACTGCATTTAAATCCTCATTATACATTCCCGTCTTGCCCCTCCAATTTTCTTCTAAGCACTTTACTAAAAACAAGAAAATATAACAATTCCTATCATAATAAGTGCCGCTCCCATACCCTTCTTCTTAGATATTTCTTCCTTCAAGTAAACCCTCGCCATTACAATCAAAAAAATGTATGTCGTGGCCCCTAGTACCGGCCCATATTTAAAATCAACTCCTCTAAAAGCTATAATATTGATAATAGTAACAAGTATATATATGGAATATGATAATATCACTCTCCAATTTAGAAATTCTTTGATAATACTTTTCCGTTCTTGATTAGCACTTTTTTTAAGCAAAATTTGAGAAAACGCAGAAAGAAATGCTCCTAAAGTAAATAAAGCTGCAGATATTCCAAATGAATTCATTTTTTATCCTCCATTAACAACGATATCCCAGATAAAATCAATAGAGAGCCTACAATATTTCCTATCGTTATATGTTCTTTAAATAACACCACTGACCAAACCAAATACCAAATTTGTGATGTTGCTTTATACATATACGCAGTTACAATATCTATTTTCTTTAGACATAATTGCCAGATTATAGCTGATACTAGTGTCATAGCCATAGCAATTCCGTAATAAAAAATAAATTTCCATGATAGCAATGGGTAACCAGAGGCAATTTTTGCAAAAACAGAACATAAAGAAAAAATCACAACTGCTATTGTTAAATTTAGCATAAGAATTACAAATTCTCTTTTTCCCTTTTTCACTAAGTCATCCCTTCTATTTTTAACTAAATCCTGAAAAATATATACTACAATATTGTTTACCACTTCATTCTAACTTTACGTCATATACTGTATAGCCCGAACTTATATAATCTACTTTCTCAATGTAGCATGAGTCATATATATTCTGTAAATAACTATATATTTTTGTTGGGTATTCTAAAGATATCAATCTAATCTTTCCTTTTTCTACACCATCTAAAAAAGAATCAAATCCAAAATTTTGAATCTTTTTCTTATATGCCGGACTCCCCTGTAGCCATCCACCAGCTCTCTCAATGTTCCAAAAATCTGATGCCTTATTATAAGTTAATGATGTAGATAAAATAAGCATGTTCGAATCTATCGCTTCATAATAATAAAAATACTCCGTATTATTTTTTGCATAATCATATAATTCCTCTCGTATATCTGTGGATTTAGACAAAATCTCCTCTCTGTTTTGAATTGACTCATGTAATATTGGAACTGTTACCATACAACTTAACACTCCGATAATTGAAAGTATACGGGCCAAAAGCTTCAAATTAATTTGTCTTGTTTGCTGAGATAGGCAAATCATTATCACATATACATCTATAATTAGCATTGAAATTGCTATTCGATCAACAAATCTCCCTGTCACGGCCAGAATGAACGATTCAAGCAACATCCCTAAAAATATTCCTGCTGCTATTAATAATCCTTCATATTGCTTATTAGCTACCATAAATATTACTGAGAGAAAAAACAAGACTAGCACAACGCATGTTCTATTCCATAATTCATCCGAAAAATATACCTCTTCAAGTAATGTAATATTTTCAAGGTTAATATTTATCTTTTCCTCAGTTGCATTATCAACTACTTGCTGAACCCTGTCTTGGGAAAGCTTGTCATCAATAATATTATAATATCCTTCTTTTAAAAGCAAAAATTCTGCTTCGCTCATATCAAGTGTTTCATAAAATTCTTCTGAGGCTTTATAATCTTCTATAAAATTATAATCAGCAATTTTGCTTCTTACAGAATTATACTCTTTAAAATTCTGCATTGCTGGTGATTGAATGAAATCATTATAAAAGTTAACCCCTAAATATAAAAAAACAAATGCGCCGCTCATAATTACAGCTTTCAAAATTTTCTTCTTAGAGAATCCTGCAAATATTAATTTTACAAACACAACTAATAACAAGACAGGAATAATCATTAGATATATATTTTTGCGCATTGTACATGTAACAATTCCAAAAAGCACTAATAATATATAGTTTCCAACTTGTCTATTTAAAACATTCCTAAAATCTATGTTTAATGTCAAAGCCACCATGCCTGCTGCCATAAAACCCGCAGTAGTTGTAAATTGGGGAAAATTAATGGTATATGTAAATACACTTCCAACATATAAAACAAATAAAATTGTATACAATAAAATTTGTTTCTTACTCTTTACATTTTTCAGCAATATGATCAATAACACATATAATGAAATTGCTACACATGCAAGATGAGTCAGACCATACCACGGTATATTATTATTAAAACTATATAGTCTACTCCATATCCATCCTAAAGGTTGCAAAACAAAAACAATTTCCGAATTATAATCTCCATTATATGCCCCAGATACCAATGCACACATTAAGGTATCATCATTAATCCAAAATCTACTGGTGTAAAGCAACGAAATGATACCTAATACAACAATCACGATTGCAGCAGAATACAGCAGCTTTATAGGCTTTCTTTTTATTGCATATGTTGTTTTCTCATTCATAATTTTCCCCTAAAAACTAAAGTTTGCTAACTATAGATCTTAACTTTCCATTAGCATCGGGCTTCAGTTCATCTTTCCATTCAAATATCAATTTAACTTTTTGTTTTGTGAGTTTTTCTAATTCCTCTTTTAATATCAACTCAGCTTCCTTTTTATCAATCTGGTAATCTGTCCTTGGAACTAATAAAAGTTTTAATTCCATCTTTGATTCTTGTACAAATCTAAACTGCTGTAAAAAGTCTTTTGTTTTCATTATAGTTTCAATCTCTTGCCAAGTAATTTTGCTATCATCGCACAAGGTTATCCAATCACTTATTCTTCCATTAATTTCTCTTATCTTCATTAACCCGGATTTTTCATCAATAAACGTATCCAACCCATCTCCGACATCGTAATTAATAATAGGAAATCCATAATGATATAAAGATGTTAAAATAGCCCTTCCCTTTTTTGCCGGCTTATTTTCTAAATCTAAAACATGAACAATATGTGTATCATGGTGAATCTGATACTCATTTTCTTTTTCTTTTAATTGAAATGCTAACATACCCGATTCCGTACAACCATATGTATCATATAGCCCATTCCCAAAATATTCGTTTATTATTCTTCTTGATTGTTTATCCATTTTTTCAGCTGCAGAAGCGCATATTTTAGGTTTGTGTATCTTAATTTTATTTTTTTCTGCATACATAGCCATCTGAACAAACTGTGATCTATTGGCATAAAAGAAATCGGGTTTATATTTATTTATCATTTCTATCATATTTTCTACAGGATCTGAATAAGAAACCATATATCTTCGTAACAATCCGATTTTTTGCAATAATCCCTGCTTATTATTGACTGTAGCAGGATTTGCGACACATCCTGTCACATCAAAAAAAGGATTACCTCCATTAACAACCGAAGCATGTATCCAAATGGCCATATTAGTTGCTCGATCACGAGGACTATAATACATATTTAAAGGCATTCCGGTAGACCCGCTCGTCGAATCTTTCCACCACTCTTTATATTTATCAGGATTTTTTCTCACCTCACCATTTATCCAATCTCTCAATTCTTGCTTCGTTGTTAAGGGAAATTTATATAAATCTTTTTCTGTTTTTATATCTTCAGGTGTTAGGCCTACACTTTCAAATTTTTGGCGGTAAAATGGGATTCTATAGCAATGTTTCATAATTTTCCTTAACCGTTTATTTTGTAGCTTTAAAGTTTTTTGAGAGTATGGATAGTTATGTAAGAGTTCTATCAAGTCTTTTAAAACGAAAATATACATTAATTTTTTTATAAATACATCCTTAATCATCTTCATTTTCTCCTATTTGAATTATTAGTATCTGTTTTTCTATTTAAAAAAACACTTTTTATCACATATTGAGGTTCACCGTTAATGCACATATATATACGCCCAATATATTCCCCAATGATTCCCAATACGCATAAAATAAATCCCCCCAAAATTAATGTGATTGAGATTTGTGATGTATATCCAATTTGTATTGTCGGAATTACTATTTTACGAATCAAAGTGTAAATTGCCACCAAGACACCAACTATACCACTAGTAAAGCCTAAGGCAATGCCGACTCGCAAGGGTTTAAGTGAAAATGAGGTGAATCCATTTATCCATAATTTAAAAAGTTTTGAAAAATTATATCCGCTTTTTCCACTAATTCTCTCTCTCTGTTGTATTTCCAGATTTCCTATATTTCTAGTCGTTCTCAATAAGAGACCTGCTATATATGGATATGGCTTTTGATATTTTACAATTTCGTCTATAACAAATTTTTTGGCCAAAAAAAATGATGACAATCCAATTTCTTTTGGTTTATTAATCATATGGTACATCATAGACTCATTCAATTTTGTTCCCAGGCGCCTAACTAAAGACTTCTGTGGTCTTCTCAGATATTTAGCGCATACAACGTCAAATCCTTCATTCATCTTATCAAGGAACTCCCAAACTAAGCCTACTGGAGTTTGCCCATCATCATCAGATGTCATAATCAAATCTCCATTTGCAACTCTAAACCCTGCCATCAATGCATTTGGTTGGCCAAAATTTCTAGCAAAAGATATGCCAATAATATTATCATTTTCATTAACCAGACTATTAATAATACTTTCTGTATTATCTTTTGAATTATCATTTACTAAAATTATTTCGTATTCGTATTCATCCTTCTTTTTCATTGTTTTTTGAATTTCGTTTACAACACTACCTAATGTTTTCTCAGAACAATAACATGGAATAACAAACGATATTTTCATTTTCTTATTTGACAATGTATTATAATTAAATACTTGTATATTTCCTTTCCATCAAATATTTATACTGATTTATTAGACTTAGGGAATTGGTCAATAAATCAAACATTTGCACTACTCGTCCAAATACTTTTTCAGACACACAATATCATATGTATTCCATTTGCGATGATCCAAACATTCGAACCAAATATCTTCTTGATTTTCTATAAAGTCTAGTTTATCTAAAAATTCTTGTGTATGAAATTCTTTTGGAATAATAACAACGCCCGTATCATCGCAAACTGCAATGCTCCCATCATATTTTTCTTTATGTTTCGCTATAATATCTTCAGATAGTGGATTTTCGTTTTTTCGATTAAAACACCCTACTGGACTAAAACCTTTACACCATATAGGATAATTTTGTTTTATTAAATCATTTGCATCTCTCAAATTTGCATTACAAACTACTGCTTTTGCTTGTTTATATAGTAAAATGTATTTTGAAACAAGTTCGCCAATTATCGCTCGCTCTCCACAGTTGAAGGCTTCGATAAACACAATATCCCCTTCATTTACTTCTCTAACTTGTTCATGTACGTCCCAGTTAGATTCATCATATGCGTATACCCATTTTACATTACCAACTGCAAAGTGTCCGCGATTTACAGCATATGTATCTTTTAACACGCCACTTTTGTTCAAACAGTCTGCTACCTCAGTAGTTGAAATTTTATTCCTATTAATTTTGTCAATTATTTCTTTTTTCATACTATATGCACTCCTTTCAAAATTATCGCACCCCAAACTATCAATACCTATTCTTTATATGTTATTTTCAGTATATTTTTAACTTTCTTTTCAATTTGGTCTGCAAATTCTTTATTTTCCGCTAAGATAATGAAGTAGCCGATCCTTGATCTGTCATCATTAGCACGCTTTATTTTGTCACCAGCAGAAAACTCCAGGTGAAAATCAACTACCTCTTTTATTTTTGTAATTTCATCTTCTCCTTCGATATCTGCTACGGTTTTACCGTTAGATTCTATATCTAAAAATTCTAAAATGGCAGTTCTTTTTCTATACTTCTCAGGAATCTCGTCTGGGAGATTGTCTTGCTGTATATTTCCCAATGCATATTCAATAAGATAATCGTAATTATCTACTCCAGACATAAATGGAACAATATCCGATGATATCTTTGTTCCACCACCACGAGCTGCCATTTCAATCAAATAAAATTTTCCATTTGAGTATTTATATTCCGTATGTGTCAATCCAAATTTAAGTCCTGTAGAATTAACCAGTTTATCATGTTCTCTCCTTAATTTTGAATAGTCATATGTACTATTATCATAGGTAAAATAAAGTTTAGAAGCTATATTCTCGTTATAAGAAAAATGTGTTTTTTCAGATATTGCCAATGTATGATGTTTTCCATTTATTACGATACCATCTACTGTAAATTCTGGTCCACTTATATATCTTTCAATAAGTACCGATTTTTTGTCCTGTGAAAAGCTTTTTGTGGCTTCAAAATACTGATCAATTTCTTCAGGATTTTTTATTGTAAATACTCCCCTACTCGATTGTGAATCTAAGGGTTTCATTATAGCCGTAGCCCCAAGATTTTCTAAAAATTCCTTTGCCTCTTTTTTATCTAAACATAATTTATATTCTGGGGTTTTAAACCCTTTCTCAGCACAAAATTTTCTCATTTTATATTTATTTGTAAAAAGTTGTGCTATTTCTGTTCCAATAGATGGACATCCCATTTCCTGTGCGACAAAAGCTACAGTGGGAACAGCTATATCGCTTTGATCCGTCAATATTGCATCCACATTATATTTTTTTGCAATTTTTAAATTTTGCTCCTTATCTAAGACATCGGCAACCTCATAAATATCGGCATATTTAAATCCTTCCGAATTTTTATACAAATTAGTATTGACTACCTTATATCCCTTACTTTTAACTTTTTTTATTAACGGAACCTGCCAAGTTCCGCCTGCTATTATCATTACTGTTTTCATCTTACCACCTACATAAAATCTGTACTAATTTTATTTGACAGTTTTTTGCTTCTTTCTGGAACATATACCCCGTAAAGTTCAGAATTTACATTCATATGACAACCTGCACCAATTAATGTATAATCTTCCAGTACTCTATTTCCCCTTATACTTGCATTTATACCTACAAAACAATTATTTTTTACTTTTACTTTTCCTGCCAATACTGAAGAAGGCGCAAAAAAATTATAATCACCTATCTCCGTATGATGTGAAATATTACATCCGTTCCAGAAAATGTTTCCATCTCCTACTTTTACTCCATATGACATTGTCACATTTTCAAATACTATATTCCCCTCGCCTAATGAAACATTTTCAAATGTACTTGACGGATGTATAAAAGATTGTATAGCAAATCCCTTTCTCTTAGCTTCATTCATTTTTAGCTTTCTTAAATTATTCATTTTATTGTAGCCTATACCAATCATAATAGAGTGTTCCGATGGCTCAAAAATATCTTCAACATTGTCAAAAGGCACCACTCTTTTACCACCTAATATACTTTTCTCGAAGTATTCCTTATCTACTGTATAACCAACAACTTTAATCTCGTAATATTTTTCCAAATAATATTGCAGCATTTCCGAGAAATATGTAGTTCCAAATATTATACATTTTTTCATTACTATTACCTTCCATAGAAATCTTTGATGCAACTTACAATATATTCTATCTCTTGGCTTTTCAAGCCATAATATAACGGCAATCGTAATAATCTTTCACTTTCTTTAGTCGTATACCTATCTTCGCCTATAAATTCCCCATATTTTTTTCCTGCCGGTGCACAATGTAATGGAATATAATGAAACACAGCATTTACGCCCTTAGACTTTAAGTAAGAAATTAACCTTTGACGCTCGTCCAAATCTTTTACTTTTATATAAAACATATGTGCATTATGTGTACAATCAGTCGGAATAACTGGCAATTCAATAATTCCTTCTTCTTGCATACTTTTTAGCTGTGAATAATAAATATTCCAGCTTTTCATTCTATCGTCAAATATTTTCTGTGCTGCTTCTAATTGTCCCCATAAATATGCTGCATTCAGTTCACTGGGCAAATATGACGATCCCGCATCAATCCATGTATATTTATCTATTTCTCCTCTAAAAAATTTACTTCTATTAGTTCCTTTTTCCCTTATTATTTCTGCTCTTTCTATATCATCCGAGTTTTTTATTAAAAGTGCACCACCTTCTCCCATGCTATAATTCTTCGTTTCATGAAAACTATAACAGCCATAGTCTCCGATTGTACCTAATTGTTTCCCCTTATAGGTGGATAAGACCCCTTGTGCAGCATCTTCAATTACAACCAAATTATATTTTTCTGCGATTTTACAAATTTCGTCCATTTTACATGAAACCCCTGCATAATGAACAGGAACAATTGCTTTTGTTTTTTTTGTTACCGCATTCTCAATTAAGCGCTCGTCTATATTCATCGTTTCGGGATGTATATCAACAAAAACTATCCTTGCTCCCCTCAAAACAAATGCATCAGCTGTCGATACAAATGTATAAGACGGCATTATAATTTCATCACCTGGCTTAATGTCTGCTAAAATCGCCGCCATCTCTGTTGCATGGGTACAGGATGTTGTTAATAAAACTTTCGCAGCTTTTGTTTTCTTTTCTAGCCACACAGAACACTTTTTAGTAAATTCACCATCTCCACAGATTTTATGATTTTCAACTGCTTCTCTAATATAGTTCAGCTCTGTTCCAACATATGGCGGTACATTAAAATTAATCATTGGTATCTCCCTCTTTTTTATACTTTAACTACTATATTATATCATGAATATATTCTTTATCAATAGATTCATTTTTTATTACAATTTATTCTAAATAAAATTTCCAGATCTGATATCCTCCAACTTCTTTATATAAATCCGCTTTCACATTCGGATAATAATGTTCTCGAATATAGTCAAGTTTTAATTGCAGATTATAGTTATCTACTAGATAAATATTATCTTTTACTAAGTCTTTCAAAGGAGATTTTATTCCTCTATTTTCCAATATATAATTCACACTAGGCAAATTTGATGTGATCCCAGCCAAATACAAATTATTATTATAATATCCTATCGGTAGATTTTGAAAAGGAGACCACTCAAAGTAAAGGCTCTGTATAGTAGTTCCAAAATCTAAAAAATAAAAGTTTTCTGGATGTTCTTCTATTTCTTCTATCAACCCATTTAATTGTTTTTCATAATTTACAACTTTTCTATACTTTAAAGCATTATAATCCCACGAATTTCCAAAAATACTATCTATGTATTCTTTTCGATTTTCTTTATCTATCGATTTATACGAATTATCCGGAATATATATTGGTATTTGTACCAGAAAAATTATTACACTCAAAATAGAAATCACTTTTTGGGTATCATAATTATTGAAATCCAATCTACTATTCTCATTTTTCCATAAGAATACAGATGCCAAAAAAACACTTAGAAAAATCCCATACTCTACTCTATAAACGACTCTTCCAGCAACAAAAAAATACACTTCAAACAAAAGGCCTATTCCAAACACAAGAATATATCTATAAGATTTTTTTTGACAAATAATGCTCATTGCTAATATAATAGCACATGCCCAAAACACAGGATAGTTTAAAATCTTTCGTTCTTGAATCTGTTCGTATAAGTCCCCCCAATCTATTTTTTGCGAACTATTATATTCTGTTATAATAGCCGCTATTTTCTCCATTTTTTCAAGATCAAAATATTCATCATCGCCAAAACTCCAGCCTTTTAAAATATAGTAATCTGTTTCCGAAATTCCGATTTTTTTAAGTTCTGATTCATATGCTTCATATCCATAATCTATCTGATCTACTATTTTACCTCTTGCAGTATTGTATCTTCGAAAATAATCTGATGCGCTATCATTTTGGTACGTATAGATATTGACTAAATGAAAAGCTACTACACTTCCTATTAAAACTCCACCTAATATTGTGGTCAAAATTAAACTTTTATATTTTTTCTTCTTTATCAAAGCATAATACTCAAGTAATAGAATAAAAATAATAAACCCGCCTGCAATATATATCGTGGAAAATCTAATCAATGTGCCTGCTACACATACTAAAGAACTTAATATTAAAAGTAGTTTAGATTTTTTATAAAGTATAGTCCATAGAAAAACTAATCCGCCTGCCATAACTGCTAACATTGCCGTTTTGGTAAACTGTGGCAATATATATACATCATCTGAAAACATCGTTAGCAGTAACAAAATTATTAAAACAGCAATATACCTATTAAGCCTTTCCAATAACATATATGTAACTAATATAAAAGACACCAAACATAATACTAACTGAAAAACTAAATACCAGCTAATAGATGGAAAAATGTAATAAAACGGCAGTAAAAAATATCCTAATAATGTATTTACAAAAATCATTTGTGGATCTGGAGATTCACCATAAGCTCCAGACAAAATAGTAGCCATTACAAAGTCATCTGAAACTTCATATTTAATATCGCAGAAAAGTAAAGCCAGGGCTAAAAATAGAGTATTTATTCCTATTGCCATAACTATATTACATTTATTTTTAAATAAGTTCATTTAACAAGCGTCTCCTCATAACAATGTAACCACTTAATAATTATTTGCCCAATTTTTTCGAATAATATTTAGCTAAAAATGGATAAGAAATAAATTTTGATTTTCTTAATAAAGTTACTTTTTTCATTGAAACATGATATAATGATGGGTAATTATATTTTAATAATTCATCAAATTTTTCCAGATCTGTCTTTTGTTCTGCTGTTCCCTCCAAAAGGCAGAATATATTATACTGCATCATCACAACTTTCTTAAGCCTATTCTGAATAACATTCTTTATTTGGGCATCCCCGGAGTAATTTTTTTCAAACTCAAGCATATTATACGTCATTTTCAAATGATCTCTGTAATGTTTGCGAAAGCCGTTAATGCTCATACTCTGCTCTGCCCTTGCCACCCGGTATTTATAGATGATCTTATCCAGAAATCCTATGGATTTTGTGACGCTTAATCCTCTTATAACGAATTCCACATCTGTATAAAAGCACTTTTCTGTAATTTTTATATGGTTATCTTTCAAAAGAGAGGTTTTAAAGCAGCACTCGTGCATATTTACATGTGCATCCTCTGGAATATCGGATGCAGAAATACCTCCCCCTGCAAATTCTCCATAACTTATTTTTTCTTTTAATTCTCCGGTTTCGTCAATAAACTCAATGTACGGAGTCAGAACCAGATCATAGTTGTTTTTTTCCAGATAATAGACAAAGTCTGGCAGATTCTCTGTCATGGCCTGATCATCTCCGTCAATCAGTTTAAAATACTTTCCCCGTGCGTTTTGAATCCCCGCATTGACTGTAGAACCCCAGCCTCCATTTTCCTTTTCTATGACCCGGATAGATCCCGGATATTTTTTTTCATATTCTTTTCCGATTTTTACTGTGTTATCTGTAGATCCGTCACTGACGATCAATATTTCCATTTTTTCTATTACATCTTCATTGATAAGACTTTCTATTGTGGAATAAATATATTTTTCTATATTATAGGCAGCAATAGAAATTGATAAAATTTTCTCCATTTTTGTCTCCCCTTCAGCAAAACAGACTCAAAATTTTTATAGGAATGCAAGTCAGTTTGTACTTCATATCCCAATTGGTTGTCCAGAGGCACAGCCGTCTCTGCTTCATATTATTTAGAACAGTCTTCATTTCTCCAGACCTGATCGGGTAATGGTTACGTTTCAGCATAACAAACAACTGAATTACCAGCACCAGGTAATGAGCCTCCACATTTTTATTTAATTTTTCATCATGATATTTCTCAGTTATTTTTTTTATTTCTTCGAAAGCCTGAAGAGAACTGAATCTTTTAGGGCTGTATTTTTTATGGGTCACACTGTCATCCCGGTATATATAATGATATAGTGGTTCCTCTATATATGTAGCAGACTTAATATGGGCCGCATATTCAAGGCAAAATATCAGATCTTCACATACGAAGATATCTGTACGCATATGCAGATTATATTTTTTAAGAATCTCATTTTCAAAAAGTTTATTTACAAGGTAGCCTCTGATAGAATCCGGAGCCACCAGCGCCCGCATAGTTTCAAGTCTGTCCATTGTTTCAGGAGCAGATGTTCTGATAACAGTGCTGGTATCTCCGTTATCATTCATACAGCCACAGATCACCCAATTTCCGGACTTCTCAAATTCTGAAACTAATCGTTCCGTCATATTTTCTTCAATATAATCATCCGCATCTACAAACTGCAGATACTTACCAGTGGCCTTATCCATCCCTGAATTCCGTGCAGCAGAGACCCCTTGGTTTTTCTGATTGTATAAATATACTTTATCACATTCTGCTGCATATTCCTTGCATATAGCTTCCGTGGAATCTGTAGATCCGTCATTGATCACTATAATCTCAATATTTTTATATGTTTGTTTCAGAATGCTGTCCAAACACCTGCGAATTGTGTCCTCTGAATTATAAGCTGGTACAATAACTGATACTTTATCCATGTCATTTTCTCCAAGTTCTAATACTTATGCACTTTCTTAAAAATTTCACATATGATCAACAGACTGCCGAACATTTCGTGTCTGCCAAGAAAAAGAAATACCCGAGAGGTAATGCTTGCCTTAACTTTTCCCATCTTTCTAAAGGTATCCTGGAATTTATACTGGCGCATTTTATTACGTAAAGCCCGCCTTTTTTCTAAAAATCCTGCAGGTGCTTTAGATTCATTCAATATTGCGTGTTTCATACGAAATCCCTGATGTACGATCTTTTGTCTTTTTAAGTCATACCTGGAATCATCCAGGACTTCATCCAGGTATTCCAGCAAAATTTTATATTTTTCAAAGCGTCCTGCATCATATTGATTTGTCATAGAATTCTCATTCTGTCTGTAGTGATAGAAAAACTGCGGCATCATATACAGAGATTCCGCCTCCAGCAGACTGGCATATGTGCATGCAGCATCTTCCCCCATTGTAATGCGTCCATCTTTGCAATGATTCTTCTCAATAAGGTGTCTGGCAAAGATTTTATTAGAAACAGAGGGATAGATGCCAAAGTTATAAAAATTTTCATTTCTGTTATAAAGCATTATGGGATAGATTTTTTCTTCTAATTCTCGTTTGCCATAATATCCGTCAGGAATACTGTTCTGCTGCTTTTCCTGTCTGTTGGAATACTCCATCATTACATTAAAAGAGATAATTTCCGGATTATATTTATTCAGAATATCCTTAACTTCTGCCAGCAGATTTAAATCTACCCAGTCATCCGAATCCACAAATCCGATATAATCTCCAACAGCTGCATCTATTCCTGTTTTTCTGGCTCTCACAAGCCCTCCGTTTTTCTTATGGATTACTTTTATGTTTTCATATTTGCTCTGATAAAAATCGCATATATCGGCAGACTTATCTGTGGATCCATCATCTACCAGAATAATTTCATAATTTTTATACTTCTGTCCGATCAAACTGTCCAGACACTGCTCCAGATACTTCTCTGTATTATAAATAGGGACAATTATACTGAACATCGGATTATTTGCTTTCTTCAAATCTGCCATTTATCTTTCCAACCTCTTATCTTTACTAATCCTGAATTTCCTTGTTATATTGCTGTTCTGTCAGCTTTTCTGCATTTCTGATATCTTTTATCTGCCATCCGTTTTCATACTCAGAAAACTCAAATATAAAACTGTAATATTCGCTCTCATATCGGAAATAGATGCGATATTGGTTGTCTTCTAACGGAATCATTTCCCTCATATCCAGATAAAAGAAAAACTGAGGACTCAACTGATCCAGCAGTTCTTGCCCTGTAAGTTTCAGCTGCTCCAGAGAATAAGTTTTTTCCAGGTCTTCCTCTAATAGAAATGAATAATAAAAATATTTTAATCTTTCTGCAAAACCAGCCTGTCCTTCCAGTAATTCTACTGTGGTGCTTTCAAGATTTCTTTCCTCTGCTCCTACATTTCCCAAAGTAAGAACAGATGTAAGGTCCTGTTTCTGTATATACCGTACAAAAGTCCTCATCAGCTCTTCGGGACTTTCTTCATAAACAGCATTGGTAACAAAGTAGTTTGGCAGAAGAAGAGCTTCTCCATTTTTCAGCAGTTTTTCTTCCTCCTCAGAATAGTGTTTCTCTTCCTTTTCCTCATCCTGGCTGTTGGTATCCTCTGTTCCATTAACAGTTTCTTCAAGATAGTCTTTCAGTCTTTCCGATAAGACTTCATCCGGCTCTTCCTGAGAAGAATATGTGATCTGCTCTTCCAGATCACTTCCCAGCCGGAAAATTTTCCAGTATCCATCATAATTAACAACTGTGACAGGGATATTTACAGTTTGCCCGTCCAGCTCCAATGTAGCCTCCATATAGCAAAAGGCATCTGCGCCATATGTTTCACACATTTGCCGCATTTTCGCCTGAAAATCCGCTTCCAGCTGTTGCTCTGGTGATATAAATTCAATTGCTTCCAGGACAGCATCTTCTGTATTTCCTATAGTCTGTGCTGTTTCTTGATACATATCTGCATATCTGCCTGTGAGTTCTGCGGAAGCAATTGGAAAATAATTCCCATAGTTTAAAGAAGGCGCTATTGGGAAGTCAAGTGAAAACGAGCCTTTTATATCGACCAGATCTGCAAACTTCTGATTTAAGCATAACTCATCTATCGGAAAGACCCGCATTGCCTGATCCAGATCTTCATTCATCACAGCACGCACAAAATATTCTACTGCGTCTTCCGGTGCAATCAGTCTCTCAATATTTTGTTCTCTTGACAGTTCCTGAGGGATAACTGTAGGTACAATTTCCTGTGTTCTGCTATAGTACCAGTAGCATACGATTCCGCCCATTAAAGCCAGAATACATATAATTCCAATAACTATCGGATATTTAGTTAACAGCTTTCTTAATCTGCTTACCATTCCTTTTTCCTCGCACTCTATTATAAAGTTTTTCTATTACCGGTCTTTTATTCGTTTTTACAGTTTCTGCAAATACTGCTAAAATAAACGGATTATATGCAATTTCAAGCATATGATGCTCTATCATACACTGGACTGAAATGACAGCGACTATCCATAGAAGAATCCAGTTCTTTTCTTTTCTGGCTCTGAAGGATATAATGATCCATATAAAAAGCACAATTCCAAATATAAGCAGACCATACTGCATAACAATACTCAAATACGAACTGTCCAGGAAAAAATAATGCTTAGGCATATCGGTAGTACCGCCATACCCCTGCATAGGAATATACTGCCCCCAGAGCGTAAATCCAAATATATCAATGGCTTTATTTCCCTGGTATAATCTGTAGTTAAGGATTCTGTCCAGCAGATCTGTAATTCTGCTTCCGGAAGAATATAAAATAGAACATATAATCATAAAAGCGCCGCATAGTACTGGTGATAATGCCAGCAGGAAGGACCAAAGCTTATTGATCTGGTATTCTTTCTGCCGCTTTCTGCCATAGTCCTCACGTATTTTAAGATAAAAAAATATACATACGGCAGCAATTATACATATGGTATTCAGTCTTGCATCTGTAATAAGATATACCCCTATTCCTGAAGCAAACAAAACCGCAAGTTCTATATATTTTATTTTTTTGCTGCGTATATAAATATAAGCGATTACATCGTAGAAGACATACGCTGAAAAATCAGTAGGATATCCGATTCCTAATGCCATTCTGCTTCTCCGGCCTTCCTGCAGATACACAAGATTCTCAATTCTTCCGGTAAGGGCCGCTGCGATAGTAATAATCAATAGTAATGTAGTAACGATAAAATATACTTTTACTATATCTTTTAAATCTATACCCTTTGCTCCTATGATCAGGAGAAGCAGTATTTCAAGTTCTGTATATCCGTTTCTGCTGACATTAAGCAGAATAACCGCTCCTATTAAAAAAACAGAGAGAATATCACTCTTGCTGTAATTTCCCATATATCCTGCTTTTACAATGATAACCAGAAGCAGTAATGCCTTTAAATCTGAATAAAAGTAATTCGGCCAGACAATCTCAAATTTCGTGGTATTAAGAAAAGACCATGCGATAAAGGCGGCGAAAACCAACAAGTATAGCATTTCCAGTATTCTGCCTGTATTTTGTTTATCCAATTTCAATCTCATACTTTTATCTCCCGTACTTATCTGCAGCTATACTCCAGTTTTTCGCAAAAACAATTTTTCGTACTTTCCCACTATATAGTCCCAGCTATACCAGTTTAAAATCCTGTCTTTTGCCTTTTTACCCATATCTTTCCGCACCGTCTCAGGCATCTGGTCGGCTTTATCAATGAGAGCGGCCAGGTTTCCCTTATCTTTACTCCAGTATAAAGCTCCATCCTCTGCCACCTCTTTATTAAATCCTACATCTAACAGCAGATTCAGATTCGTACTCCCCAGAGCTTCCAGAAGGCTTGGATTTGTTCCTCCCACTTCGTGTCCATGGAAGTATGCAAATGCATTTTCCCGTATTTTTTTCAAAAGTTCACTGTCATAAACCGTACCGACGAATTTAATTCTTTTGTCCTTTTCAAAACCGGTTTCCTGTTTCAGCCTGTCATAAAACTTGTTATTATCTACGCCTGTTATGATCACAAAATCCTTTTCTGTATGTGACTTCATAAACTCTCTGACCATGGTCTCGTAGTTATTTTCCGGTACAAACCTTCCGACTACCAGATAGTATTCTCCTGGACGAACATTCTTTTTCTGACACCAGTCTGTCCATTTACTGTCTTCGTCTTTTAAAACAGATGGTTTCGTTTCCGATCCATAAGCTATGAAGATTGTTTTCGGCTTATATTGAGCATAGTCTTTTTGAATATATTTTTCTATGTTCTTACTGTCGCAAACAAGAAGCCGGGCATTTTTTACCATATATTTTTCTGATATTTTCCAGTATTTACGAACAGGCGCACTCCACTTTGCCCGTTTCCACTCATGACCGTCTGGATTTACATAGAGTTTACACCCCAGACTATCCAGCTGTATCTTATAATGATGGATAAAAGGTCCTATTCTGCAGGCAAGAATATAAACAATAGCATCCTGAATCTTATTTTTCTTAATATATTTAATACAATATCTCAATGCTTCCAGATCATGAACCACGGCCCTGGCCGGTCCTATATTTCTGGGTACAACATTAAAACAATGGGCTCCGTTATGCCGGAATTCCTTTTTCCCCGTTTTATATTCTTCATTTGAAGGAATACAAGATACATGATAAACCAGATCCGGACTTTTCTTATATTTTGTAAGATTTTCCACAAAAGATTCGAATCCGCCATATTTTGCCGGAATTCCTTTAGATCCTATAATAAACACATGTTTTTTACTATTAGCCATCTTCTCTCACTTTCTTTTCAGACAGATCCCTTTCCTGTTACCACAACTTTTACTGTCTGGCACAGGATTCTCAGATCCAGTCCGATATTCCACTCCTCAATATATTTTTTATCAAGTGCCACCACTTCTTCAAAGTCTACAATATCGCTTCTTCCGCTGACCTGCCACAGTCCGGTAAGCCCCGGCTTTGCTGCCAGCCGTACTTTGTGGCGCCGTTCATACTGTTCGTATTCATCTACAGTAGGCGGTCTGGTCCCTACCAGGCTCATGTCCCCTTTCAGGATATTAAAAAACTGGGGAAATTCATCCAGAGACGTCTTGCGGATAAATCTTCCGACAGGGGTCACTCTCGGATCATTATCCATTTTAAACATAAATCCCTGCATCTTATTCTTTTCCATCAGCTCTTTTTTCCGCTTTTCCGCATCCGGATACATGGAGCGGAATTTATAGATACGGAACTTTCTTCCGTTCTTTCCTACCCTCTCCTGAGAAAAGAAGATCGGGCCGGGACTTTGTATATAGATAATGGGCCCCAGTATCACAGTCAAAACAGCTGTAAGAATGATCCCCACAATACCTCCTCCGATATCCATGATCCTCTTTAAAAGAAGCTGCCGGGTATCTGCAAATTTAATGCTGGTAGTAAGGACCGTATGTCCTGCGAATTCTTCTACAATGGATTTTCCTGAAAACCGGTAATTGCTGCCCAGATTGTAGTGAGTGGTAATCCCCATTTCATTACAGGCGGCCATAATATCTCTCACATAGGAATTTCTCCTGCTTCCGTCGATAAACACCTGATCTACAACCATATTCTGAAGGACTTCCACAGCATTTTCAGCCGCTGCCACTACCGGTATATCTCCAATCTTTTTCTCACCTGTGCTGTCCAGGAGGATAATACCGCTGACATAAAAATCCGTATAGTCTATTTTTCCTAACAAAGACAGCGTCTGATCCACGCTGCTTTCTGTAGTAACAAGGATCATTTTATCCAGATATTTTTTATCCTTCATTTTTCTTCTGATATATAACTTCCAAAGGCATCGCACAGAATAAGTAATCACAATTCCCAGCAGCCACATCTGGATAAACACTGCTCTGGAGAATGTGGAGGAAGATTTTGTGAAAAACAGGTAGGTAAATACGACTACGATTACCGTAGAAATCAGCAGAAGAACTTTTTTAAATTCCTGAAAGTATCCCCGTCGGACAATATCTCTATAGTTTTCCAGGAAAAAACCTGAACATAACTCCACCAGTGCCATAATGATTCCCATATTCCGATACTCTTCCCAGCTGTAAGGAAGGATCAGTCCATGCCGCAGCATAAAAGCAGCAATATAGGCAATCTGCAGGCAGAGTAAATCCAGAAGTATAAAATCCCAGTGTTTCAACCAACTGTTTTTTCCTGTCTGATACATATCTTACGATCTCCTTTTATTTTTTCCTTCGTATCATGGAAAGTCCCATATCCAGAATTTCCATTACAATAGGTTCCTTCATCAAAAGCAATACTCCGCCATAGATGCCAAAGAACACCACTGCTTCTCCGGCCAGAACTGCCAGCGCCATGATCAATGAAGCTGACTGCATATTAATATTCATATGAAGCAGAACCCCCACGATTCCGGCACATACCAGTGCGATCAGGATTTTCTTCAGATCTATATTCCTCATCAGCCCTGCCAGAATATCTCTCAAATAGATACATTGTACCACAAGAACTACCAGTTCCGCCATAACTGTTGCAAAAGCTGCTCCAGAAGATGCATAATTCGGTATTAAAATAAGATTTAAAACAAAATCTACCGCCGCTCCCCACAAAATCGACTTTAAGACCAGATTTTCCCTGCCCATAGGCGTAAGGATCTGGATTCCGGTAATATTCGATAAACCGATCAAAAGCAGCGTGATCATCAGTAGCTGCATAGGAAATACGGCAGGTAAAAATTCTTCCCCTGATATAGCCAGAATGGATTCTCTTGCAAAGATAATAAAAAATATCATCAAAGAAGATGCTGCTACGATCACAAACCGGAAAGCTTTGGTTACTGTCCGCCGGAAAGCTTCTTTCTCGCCTTTTTCTATATAAAAAGACATTCTCGGCAGGAGAACCGTCCCTAATGAGGTTACTACATTTACCAGAATTGTTTTTATTTTTACTGACGCATCATAATATCCTACATCCGTGTTCGTCTTCATAAACCCCAGCATAACTTTATCCAGATTTGTATAAATGCTAATGGACGCCGACATCATGAAGAAAGTAAATATGGGACCAATATGCTGTTTAAAATCGTAAGGCCCGGTCTTTTTAAGAGAAATATATTTTCTCATATTAAAAAAGTTCAGGATACCTGATCCGTAGTTAGCGATAGCACTGATTCCGCCATATATAATATAATCGCCCGGAGAGCGGACAAACACAAACATCAGTACAACGCCTATGATTTTAAAAATCACCGTACACAATGTAATGTAGGAGTATCTCTCTAATGCACTGTACAGCCAGGATATTCCCATGGTATTTAATACAATAGAAATACTTACCATAGTCAGGATCTCTTTCTCCTGGGCAAACCTTGGCACAATCGCAATCGCCAGAAAATATGCCACATACATAATAGCTGTGGTTATACCGTTAATGATAAGCAATTCTTGTACTGTCTGAGACAGTTTTTCCTTGTCATCCCGCACTTTCGCACATGCCCGGATGCCATAAGTAGGAACTCCCAGAGAAGCGACCATAGTAAAATAAGAAACTACCGCCAGGGCAAATCCTACGCTTCCCGTACCTTCTGCCCCTAACACCCTGGAGTAATAAGGAAAAGTGATCATCGGAAAAATGACCTGAGAGATGGTCAGCAGCGCATTCATAATAAAGTTAAATTTAATGGAATGTGTCTTCATCTTCTACTCCTCTCCTATGTGATTCCTTTTCCTGCACATCCTTGTAATCCATTTATAACCTCTGAAACCTGTTTTCCGAAACAGCCGCAGGGAACCGCTCTCTTCCCCGGAGCGGCGGTATATCTCAGGGCTCAAAGTTTTCAAGGTTCTGTCAAAGTCCACAAACTTCTGCTTAATTGTTTTGTCCGTTTCCGGAAAACTTACAAAGATCGTGATCTGATCGCCTACCATCTGGGCAATCCGCTTTCCGATATATTCTGTCTTCTCCGGACTTCCGGACTTTGCATATTTTTCAAAGAACTCTGTCAGATGCAAAATAACGTCGATATGATTCTGCATATGTTTCTGATATCCCTGGAGACTGACGCTCTGAGTTGTCACCGCCAGACGGTACATATATACATAGAGGTCCAGGAACTGTACGGTCTTTACATAGGGGACAGGATATAAGATATACTCCACATCCACGTAAAAACAGTGTTCATCCAGACGGATATGATTATTTTTTAGAATTTCAGTCTTTATCACAAGAGAATGCAT
>ERZ1643251.1465-NODE-1465-length-26670-cov-5.158106_pt1 | contig 26670 bp, 17 predicted proteins | sample MGYA00579261_ERZ1643251 | MGnify/ENA primary metagenome ERZ1643251 (study PRJEB29033, sample SAMEA4952267) | chicken gut metagenome | biome: Broiler Chicken; feature: Gastrointestinal Tract; material: Caecum | place: Ireland | collected 2018 | study: Broiler... | reverse complement strand
CTCCGATATTCTGGAAGGGGCGGTCATTTACATTGGCTGGATTTTTGGTGGAATCCCCTTTATTTTCTTGTATAATATGGTGGCGGGCATCATGCGTGCGTTGGGGGACAGCAAGACACCATTGTATTTTCTGATTCTCACCAGCGTGCTGAACATCGGACTGGATCTTTTGTTTGTGGTTCCTTTTCAGATGGGAATTCTGGGGGCGGCACTGGCTACCGATATTTCCCAGGCGGTGTCCGGCGTCATCAGTTTTGTGTATCTGTGCAGGAAATTCTCAGTCCTTGCCATGGAACCGGGCGAAGCACGCCCGGACAAAAGAGCATGCCTGCGTTTGTTGGGGATCGGACTGCCCATGGGACTCCAGTGCAGTATCACCGCCATCGGCAGTGTTATTATGCAGTGGGCGGTGAACATGTTGGGCAGTATGGCGGTGGCTGCTGTGACGGCGGCCAGCAAAACCATGAATCTGCTGACCGTACCGCTGGAAAGCGTAGGCACGGCTATGGCGACGTATTCGGGACAGAACCTTGGTGCGGCCCGGCTGGATCGGGTGCGCAAGGGAGTACATGCGGCGCTGCTGATTGCGGCGGTGTATGCCGTGGCCTCCCTGGTGATTCTTCACTTTGGCGATGTGGCCATCATGGGGCTGTTCCTCGACACCGAAACCGAGGTGGATATCGTGGCCATGAGCCGTGAATACCTGTTCTGGAACAGTGCATTCTTTATTCCCTTGGGGGCGTTGATTGTCTGGCGCTACAGCATTCAGGGCCTGGGATATTCCACGCTGGCCATGCTGGCCGGAGTGGCGGAAATGGTGGCACGTACACTGGTGGCCAGTGCCCTGGTGCCGGTATTGGGGTATTTTGGCGCCGAACTGGCCAATCCGGCGGCATGGATTGCTGCGTGCCTGTTCCTGTATCCTGCCTATCGATGGACGTGCCGTCAACTGGAAAACCGTCTTTTGGCGGCAAGACTACATATGAAAAAAGATGCGTGCGCAGCCCAGTGATTTTCCGCTTTTTGTATAAATTTGCATGAAACCTTGCCCTTCGGTCCAAAACGGTTTATAATGAATGCGTTTTATAGACTATAGAGGAAAGGAACAGTAAAATGCCGCAGAAACTACCGTTTATTACGCTGGAACAGGCCAAGGACATCATTGCGGATGTGCCGACCCCGTTTCACCTGTACGATGAAAAAGGAATTCGCGAGAATGCGCGCCGTGTGAATGCGGCGTTTGCCTGGAACAAGGGATTCAAAGAGTATTTTGCCGTCAAGGCCACACCCAACCCGTATATCCTGAAAATCCTGCAGGAGGAAGGCTGCGGCGTGGATTGCTCCAGCTATACCGAACTGCTGATGAGCGAAGCGTGTGGCTTCCGGGGGAGCGAGATCATGTTCTCCTCCAACGACACGCCGGTGCAAGATATGCAAAAGGCCTACGCATTGGGGGCATACATCAACCTGGACGATCTGACCCACGTGGATTTTCTGAACCAGGTGGCCGGTATTCCCAAGACGGTCTGCTGCCGGTACAATCCGGGCGGTGTGTTTGACCTGGGAAACGGCATTATGGATAATCCCGGCGATGCCAAATACGGTATGAGCGAAGACCAGATGGCGGAAGCTTATACCCGGTTGATGGCGTTGGGCGCGGAAGAGTTCGGCATCCATGCCTTTCTGGCCAGCAACACGGTGACCGACGAGTACTATCCCAAACTGGCCGGGATCCTGTTCCGCCTGGCGGTGCGTCTGCATGAGCGGACTGGTGCCAAAATCAAGTTCATCAATCTGTCGGGCGGTGTGGGCATCGCTTATCGGCCGGAACAGCGCAGCAATGACATTGCCAAAATCGGCGAAGGTGTGCGCAAGCAGTACGAGGAAATCCTGGTGCCTGCCGGCATGGGCGATGTGGCACTTTTCACCGAGATGGGGCGGTATATGCTGGCGCCCTACGGCGGGCTGGTAACCACAGCGCTGCATGAAAAGCATATTTACAAAGAATATATCGGAGTGGATGCCTGCGCGGCCAACCTCATGCGGCCGGCTATGTACGGTGCCTACCATCACATCACTGTCTTGGGCAAAGAAAACGCTCCTTGTGACCACAAGTATGATGTGACGGGCGGTCTGTGTGAAAACAATGACAAATTTGCCATCGACCGGATGTTGCCCAAGATCGACAAGGGCGACATTCTGTTCATTCATGATACGGGGGCCCATGGCTTTTCTATGGGATACAACTACAACGGAAAGCTGCGCAGTGCCGAAGTTCTTCTGAAAGAAGATGGCAGTCACCAGTTGATCCGCCGCGCCGAAACGCCGGCCGATTATTTTGCAACCTTTGATTTCTCTCCCTTTTTCCGTAAATCCTGAGTTTATACAGCAAAGCCCCCGCAGAGTTTCCTCTGCGGGGGCTTTTGCGTTTTATAAGCCGTAGAAAGGATTATACGGTGGTGTCAATAATGCCGCCGCCGAACACTTCTCCGTTACGGTAGAAGACGGCGCTCTGGCCGGGGGCGGGAGCACGGACAGGTTCCGGGAAGGTGACGGTATTGCCGCCGTCAAAAATGCAGAGTACCGGTTTGGCTGTGCTGCGAATTTTAACAAGGTAGTCTCCCGCGGGCAGGGGATGGCCGTCAGGGGTGGCAATGTCGATCAGGCTCAGACGGCTGCTGTACTCCTGGCCGGTTTCGGCCAGCTGAATATCGCCGTTTGGCAAAATGCTTTTGACAAAGAGCGGCCGTCCGGCGGCGATCCCAAGGCCTTTGCGCTGCCCCACGGTGTAATGGTCCACACCGGCGTGTTCCCCCAGATCCTCTCCGTCCGGACCGATAAAGCGACCGGATTTGGCGACGAACCCACGTGCCCGGATGAAGGCTGCGTAGTCGCCGTCGGGAATGAAGCAAATTTCCATGGAGTCGGGTGCATCGGCGCAGGCGAGGCCCAGGGCTCGGGCCATCTCCCGAATGTCGTCCTTTTCAAATTCACCCAGCGGCAGAATCAGCCGGGAAAGAATTTCCTGCGGCAGACGGTACAGCATATAGCTTTGGTCTCGTGCGGCGCTTTCCGGGACGGCGATACGGCTGATGCCGTCTTTGCCCACCTGTACCCGGGCGTAATGTCCTGTAGAGATAAAGCGGCAGCCGAGTTCGGTTGCCTTTTCCGCCAGCAGACGGAACTTGACGGTAGGGTTGCAAAGAATGCAGGGGTTGGGAGTGCGGCCAGTGCAGTAATTCTCACAAAAAGGCCGAATGACGTTTTCCTCAAACGCCTCGGAAGCATCGATCACATGCAGAGGAATTTTCAGCGTGTCAGCGGTCTGCCGGGCCGCCGATACGGCGGCTTCATGCACAGGAGAAAACCGGATGACGGCTCCTTCCACTGAAAACCCCTGGTCTTGCAGAATGCGGACTGTGACGCTGGAGTCTACGCCGCCGCTCATGCCCACCAGCACCTTGTCCTGCTTCTCAAAAGTGTTGAATCCGTCCATAGAAGGACCTCCTTGTCCTGTCAGGCCTGCCGGCCTCCGTATTTCTTGCTCTGTTCCACCGCCATGCGGTCGCACCGTTCGTTTTCGGGATGCCCCGCGTGCCCCTTCAACCAGTGATACGTGATCTGGTGTTTTTCGCTTTCGACCAAAAGGGGTGCCCACAAATCGGGATTCAGGGCGGGGGATTTGTCGGCTTTTTTCCAACCGCGGGCACGCCAGCCCCGGGCCCATCCCTTTTCCAGCGCATTGATCACATATTGGCTGTCGCTGTACAGGTCAATGGCGCAAGGCTCTTTGAGCTGGCGGAGCGCCTCCAACAGGGCGGTCATCTCCATGCGGTTGTTGGTGGTTTGCGCTTCGCCGCCGGACAGCTCCTTTTCGTACACTTTATCTCGGGCGCGGAATCGTAAAATGGCGCCCCAACCGCCGGGGCCCGGGTTGCCGCTGCAGGCTCCGTCGGTATAGATTTCGATATGTTTCATATAAATCTCCTGTACATGGCAATAATCATCGTATAGGCATTATACCCACTTTGCGGAGTTCTGGCAAGTTTGACAAGAGTGGGCAATCCGTTTATAATAAATAATAACTGCAATGTTGTGTATATGAATGGGCCCGGCCGCGCCTTTTCAGGCGGACTTTTCGCGCCCAACCGGAAAACAGGGGAGGCAGACAAAGCCTTTTCCCTCACATACATAAATCGCAAATTCAGAGACAGGTGTCCCATTGCGCAGAGGGCAAGGACGAAACCTGTTGGGGATTGTTATGGAGGTATTCATGGAAGAAATTAAGCCAAAACGTAAAGCGAATCAGAGTGGACAACCCGCCCAGGAACGGACGGGAGCAACCCGTCGCGGATCCCGCGGTGAAAAAACAGCCAGGCCGGAGAATGCAGGCCGCAAACCTCGGCGCCGCGCGCCCCGCGCCACGGCGGCAGCGGAAACGCCCGCGGCGACCCAAAGTGTACCGGCGCCGCGTCCCCGCCGTGGGCATAACGGCCAGCAGGCGCAGAATGCGAGCAGCAACGGCAAGGCACCGCGCCGCAATCGCAAGCCGCAGGCGCCCCGCAATTATGAGATGACCCCGGCCATTCCCATGCACATCTGCCCCTTGGGCGGCTTGGGGGAAGTGGGCAAGAACATCACCCTGTATGAGTGCCAGGGCGACATGATTCTGGTGGACTGCGGTTTGGTGTTCCCGGATGCCGATATGTTTGGCGTGGATCTGGTGATTCCGGACTTCACCTATGTGCTGGAAAACAAGGACCGCATCAAGGGACTGTTTATCACCCACGGACACGAGGATCATATCGGAAGCCTGCCTTACCTTCTCAAAAAATTCAACGTGCCCATCTATACGGCACGTTTGACCATCGGCCTGATCAAAAACAAACTGGAAGAACACGGCCTGGCATCCAGCGCCGTCTTTCACGAAATCCGTCCCAGGCAAAAGGTGAAGCTGGGCTGTTTCACGGTGGAGGCCATCCACGTGAACCATTCCATTCCCGATGCCCTGGCCTTTGCCATTGAGTGTCCGGCCGGCGTGGTGATTCATACCGGAGACTTCAAGGTGGACTATACGCCGCTTTCGGGCGATGCAGTGACCGATCTGTCCACCATTGCGGAATATGGCCGCAAAGGTGTGCTGGCACTGCTGGCAGATTCCACCAATGCCGAGCGGCCCGGTTTTACGGCAACCGAACAGACCGTGGCGGAAGGTGTCCGCCGGCTGTTTGCACGGGCCAGGAACCGCCGCATTATTGTGGCAACCTTTGCCTCCAACATCTACCGTGTACAGCAGATTATCGATCTGGCCATTGAATCGGGGCGTAAAGTGGCGGTCAGTGGGCGCAGTATGGTTTCCAATACCGAGATGGCCCGGGAGTTGGGGTATCTGCATGCGCCGGACAATGTGCTCATCGACATCGATGAAGTCAACAAGTATCCCCCGGAAAAGGTGGTCCTGATCACCACCGGCAGCCAGGGAGAGCCGCTTTCGGCCCTCTCCCGCATGGCACAGGCAAGCCACCGGCAGGTGCGCGTAGGCCCCAATGATTTCATTATCATTTCGGCACGCCCCATTCCCGGCAACGAAAAGACGGTCACCAAGGTGGTCAACGGTCTGCTGAGCCTTGGTGCAGAAGTGATTTACGAAAACATGTACGACACCCACGTGTCGGGGCATGCTTGCCAGGAAGAGCAAAAACTGATGCTGACACTGGCACACCCGCAGTTTTTCCTGCCGGTCCATGGCGAATTCAAACAGCTCAAGCGCCATGCCGAGACGGCGGAACATCTGGGATATATTCCCAAACAGAACATCTATATTGCGGAAAACGGTCAGAACATCCGCCTGTCGGCCGATGGTATGGCGGTGGAAAACACCGTTACGGCCGGTGCCGTGATGGTGGACGGCTACGGTGTGGGCGATGTGGGAAATGTCGTGCTCCGGGATCGCCACCACCTGTCGGAAGATGGCATCATCATTGTGACGGCCGCCGTGGACGGATCCAATGGTCAGGTACTCTCCGGACCGGATATTGTCAGCCGTGGCTTTGTCTATGTGCGTGAAAGCGAAGAATTGATGGACGGTTTGCGTACCCAGGTGGAAATGGCCCTGGATCGCAGTCTGAGTGACAATATGCACGATTGGGCCAGCGTGAAAGCCCGTGTGCGGGAAGCGCTGTCCAGCTATATTTATCGCCGGACCAAACGCAGCCCGATGATTTTGCCCATCTTGCTGGAAGTTTGACAATCTGCCCGCGCGGCGGGAATGTGGGGGCTTCACCATGAAACACAAAAATGGCCTGGATATGGCGGCGGTGTTGTTGCTCTTGCTGGCGGCCTTGGCAACCATGGTTGTGCCCGTGGCTGTGGTAGCGCCGCAGTGGCTGATTGCGCCGGTTATTCTGGTTGCCGTGGCCGCCTGTGTTCTGTGGCTCTGGCGCCGTAAATTGCGCGCTTATGTGGCGGCACAGCTGTGCAGCACGGATTTTGAGAACAGCCGTGTGCAGTACAGTCTGGCAGGCTTGCCCATTCCCACCATGCTGGTTGCGGACGGAAGGATCCTGTGGTATAATTCCTTCTTCCGGGACAAAGTCCTGGAAGGGAACGATGCGGTTACGCACCCGGTGGACAAGGTCCTGCCGGAGTTGGATTTGGCCGTGTGTTCCCGTCCCCATGGACAGGATCTGACTGTGGGGCAGCGGCGGTTTACCGCATACGCCGGTTCCGCCAAGGGCAGCCGTGGAGCCAGCATTGTGTACCTGGTGGACGATACCTTTTATAAGGCTACACTGGAGGAGTATACCGAAAGCCGCCCTGCTTGTCTGATTATCGTCATTGACAGCTACGATGAACTGTTTGATGATATGAAGGACAGTGAACAGGCAAAAGAATTGGAATCCATCAACAGTCTGCTGGAACGGTATATTTCCCGAAGCACCGGTTTTCTGCGCCGGGTTTCCAACAGTCGCTACATTGCGGTGGTGGAGGAGCGGGACGTCCGCTGGATGCTTCAGGAACGTTTCGATATTCTCGACCAGGTCCGCGCACTGCATCCCGGTGGGTTAACCACCCTTTCCATCGGCGTGGGGCATGGCGGCAAAACGCTGCAGGAATGCCATCAGATGGCGCGGGAAAGCATTGACATTGCATTGGGCCGCGGCGGGGATCAGGCTGCCGTCAAAACGGTGGACGGGTTTGAGTTTTACGGCGGTATATCCCACGGTGTGGAAAAGCGTAGTCATGTGCGCAGCCGGATCATCTCCAACGCGTTGTGCGACCTGATCAAGAAGAGCGACAGCGTTATTGTGATGGGCCACCGGATGAGTGATCTGGATGCGGTGGGGTCTGCCGTGGGCGCACTGCGTATGTGCAAGATGTGTGGTGTCCCCGCGGTGATTGCCATCAACAGCGATGCTACGTTGGCAGGGCCTTTGCTCAAGGTTTTCCTGGACGCAGGCTGCGGGAGGGATTTCATTCCGCCGGACCAGACGCTGGAAGTGATCACCCCCAACACTTTGCTCATTGTGGTGGATACCTATCAGGTTCGTCTGCTGGAAAGCCAGAAAATCTACGAAAAGTGCAAGCGCGTGGTGGTCATTGATCACCACCGTATGGCGGTGGGGCACATTGACCGGCCATTACTGCTTTATCATGAACCGTATGCTTCCAGCGCCAGCGAACTGATCTGTGAGCTGCTGCAGTTCATGCCGAAAGAAAATAACATTACCCCCCTGGAAGCCCAGGCGCTTTTGGCCGGCATTATGCTGGATACCCGCAGTTTTGCACTGCATGTGGGGGTGCGCACCTTCGAGGCAGCTGCCTGGCTGCGCAGCCGTGGCGCGCAGACAGCAGAAACCAAACTGCTCTTCAACACGTCCAAAGAAGAATATGAGGCCCGCGCCCACATTGTGGAGGGGGCTTACATATACAAAGGTTGTGCCATAGCATTATCGGAGGAACTGGATGCCGGCATGAATGTGGTGCTGCCCATGGCGGCCAATGACCTGTTGACCATCAACGGAGTGGATGCCAGCTTTGTGGCAGTGGCCAAGAATGGCGGTGTCAATATCTCGGCGCGCAGCATGGGCGCTCTGAATGTACAGGTGATCCTGGAACCGCTGGGGGGCGGTGGCCACCTGATGATGGCCGGAGCACAATTGCAGAACTGTACTTTGAACGACGCGGAACATCGTATCCGTGAACAAATCGACCTCTACCGTGCCTCTCAAGCTGCCAGTGCGGCTGCGGCACGATAAAACATATCATATCGGGAGGATATACATTATGAAGATCATTCTCAAGCAGGATGTGAAAACGATTGGTAAGAAAGATGAGATCCATGAGGTCTCGGATGGATATGCGCGGAACTTTCTTTTCCCGCGTGGTTTGGCGGCCCCTGCAGATGCCGGTGCACTGAACCAGGCCCGCACCAAGAGTGAGGCAAAGGCACATCATGAGGCAGAAGCCCGGGCGGCAGCTCAAGAACTGGCCGCAAAGATTCAGGGCCAGACGGTCACCACCAAGATCAAGGGTGGCGCTTCCGGCAAGCTGTACGGAAAGGTGACCGGCAAGGAAGTGGCGGAACTGCTGACCCAGCTGACCGGCACCGAAATTGATAAGAAGAAGGTTGAACTGCCGTCGGCCATCAAAGAATTCGGCAGCTATGATGCTACCGTGCGGCTGTACGCCGGCGTTGCGGCTACCTTCAAGGTGAAAGTGGAAGAGCTGTAAAGCAGGGGTACTTGTCAGCGTGAAATCGACCGGGGAAGGAGGGTGTCTGTATTGCCTCGGAATGAAGAATTGAGCCTTTCCAGCCTGGGTATTCAGATGCCCTACAATATGCAGGCGGAACAAAGCATTTTGGGCGCAGCGCTGATGGATGAAACCATCCTCAACCGCTTGATCACCGATATGGAACCCGAAATGTTTTATTCGGACCAGAACCGTGCCGTCTATGAGACCATGCGGTCACTGTACACCGAAAGCGAAGCCGTCGACATCATCACATTGGTCAATGCTTTGGCCAACAGCGGTACCTTTGCCAGCGCGGACGATGCAAAAATTTACATCACCCATGTGGCCGAAACGGTGCCGGCCATCTCCAATGTGGATTCCTACTTCAAAATTGTCAAGGAAAAGTACCAGGCCCGTCGGCTCATCGAAGCGGCCCGCAGCATCCTCAGCGAGACCAATAGCGGTGAAGATGCCGACATGCTGCTGGAGTCGGCAGAACAGAAAATTTATGATATCCGCAGTGGACGGGACAAGTCCGGCGTCAAGACCATCCGGGAATCCATCCTGGAAGTCATCGATACCATGCAGAAACTCAGCGGTGCTGACCGTGACAAGTTTGCGGGCATTCCCACCGGCTTCAATTATCTGGATACGGTGCTGACCGGCCTGGGACGCTCCGACCTGATCATTCTGGCAGCCCGTCCCGGTATGGGCAAGACCAGTTTCGCACTGAACATTGCCACCAACGTGGCCCGGCAGCAAAAAGTGCCCACCATCATTTTCAGCCTGGAAATGACCTGCGAGCAGCTGACCGACCGTATTCTTTCCAGCACCGCCAACATTGACAGCCAGGCGTTCCGCACCGGGCGCCTGAACAATTCGGACTGGAACGATTTTGCCCAGGCCACCTCGCTGCTGTACAATGCACCCATTTATATGGATGATACCTCCGGTATTTCGGTGCCGGAAATCAAGGCCAAAATACGTACCATCAATCAGGACCCCAAGAAAGATAAGATTGGTCTGGTTATTATTGACTATCTGCAGCTGATGCAGAGTGCCAAAAAGACCGAAAGTCGTGTGCAGGAAATCAGTGATATTACCCGGAACCTGAAAATCATGGCCAAGGAATTGAACGTGCCCGTGATTGCCCTGTCGCAGCTTTCCCGTGCGGCGGAAAAAACCGCGGGACGCTCTGACCATCGGCCGCAGCTTTCCGACTTGCGCGACTCCGGTTCCATCGAACAGGATGCCGACATCGTCTTGTTCCTCTACCGTGCTGCCTATTACAATTCGCAGAATGGTGAGGAAAACCAGGCCAACGAGAACGAGGCCGAATGCATTGTAGCCAAAAACCGTCATGGCGAAACCAGTGTGGTTCGTCTTGGCTGGGATGGCGCCCACACACGTTTCAGCAATTTGGATGTGACCCATGAGTTCTGATGCCGAAAAGGTAATTGAACGTATCGAAGAAACCTTGCTGACCTATTGCCGTCAACAGGGTTTGTTCAAGTCTGGCGACAGAGTCATTGCAGCCTGCTCCGGAGGGGCAGACTCAATGGCTTTGTTGCTTTTTTTACTGCGCAGGCGCCGGGATCTGGAAATTGAAGTTCTGGCAACCCACGTAAACCATGGAATACGTGGTATGCAGGCGCTGGCGGATGCCAATTTTGTGACAGCATTCTGCCGGAAAAATGGGGTGGAGCTGTTCTTGTATGATGCGGTGCGGGAAGGGGTGCAGATCCCGCAGCAGCCCAGCGAGGAATGGGCCCGCGGCCTGCGGTACGGCTGGTTTGAAAAACTGGCGGTGCAGGAGGAAGCGTTTATCGCAACGGCTCATACCATGTCGGATCAGGTGGAGACGGTCCTGTTCCGGATGGCCCGTGGTACAGGGGTGCATGGCCTTGCCGGAATTCCGCCACGACGCGGATATTATGTGAGACCCTGCCTGTGCCTGACCCGTGCCGATACAGAAGCATACTGTGCGGCACTTGGGCAAAACTATGTGCAGGACGAGACCAACGCACAGAATGAATACGCAAGGAACCGAATCCGTCATGATGCGGTTCCGGCCCTGCAGTATGCCAATCCGGCCGCCGAGACGGCCATCGCCCGCCTGTGCCGGCAGATGCGGGACCTGGACCAGTGGCTTTCCGGCGAAGCGGCTGCCCTGCTGCAGGCCGCTTCGGTGGAAGGCGGATATGAAGTGTCTGTACTGCGCCGGGCGGAAGGGCCTGTCTTGGATGCGGCATTGCACTCCCTGGTAAGTCCGGTGCGGGATGCGGAAGAAAAGTATATAACCCTATTGCGTTTTTTGCTGCAACGGGGCGAGGGCGCTTTGCAGTTGACCCCGGAAGTGACCTATAAAGTCAAAAACGGGGTGTTGATCCGCCAGACACCCCAGGGGGTACGGCCGCTTCCGGCGCCGCCGCAGCCTTTCAGCGAAGGGCAATTCTTCCTGCCCGGTGGTTATTTTGTTGAATTTCGACGGGTAAAGTATGAAGATTTTCTAAAAAATCAACCAATTTTTAAAAAAGACTTAAACTGTTACGCAGATTGTGCTAAAATACAAAGGAATCTACTTTTGCGTACCCGTCTGCCGGGCGATTTTTTCCGCCCGGCTGGTCGGCATGTGCGTAAAACATTGAAAAAATACTATAATGAACTGGCAATTCCGCAGGAGGAACGGTCGTTGCTGCCTTTGCTGGCAGACGGCAGTGAAGTGCTGTGGCTTTGGGGCTGCGGCTTTGCGGAAGGCGTTGCTCCCGACGCATTTACCAACGAAGTACTCATGGTGCGGACGGAAAAAGCAGGGGAGGCATAACCATGCAAAGCATGTATCAGGATATTGACCATATTTTGGTATCGGAAGAACAGCTGAAGGAAAAGGTGGCAGAACTGGGGGCGCAGATCAGCCGTGATTATGAGGGCCGTGACCTGCTGCTGGTCTCCATCTTAAAAGGGTCCGTCGTGTTTATGGCGGATTTGATGCGAGCCGTGACCATTCCTTGCGGCATTGACTTTATGGTGGTTTCCAGTTATGGTGGGGCCAATACCGAGTCCACAGGCCTGGTCAAAATTGTCAAGGACCTGGATGCGGACCTGACGGGAAAGGATGTCCTGATCGTGGAAGACATTCTGGATACCGGTATTACCCTTTCCCATCTGATGCCGATGCTTCGACTGCGAAATCCCCGCAGTGTACGCCTGTGCACGATTTTGAGCAAGCCCAGCCGTCGCAAGGCCGACATTCAGCCCGATTATCTGGGCTTTGAAGTGCCGGATGAATTTGTGGTGGGGTATGGCCTGGATTTTGATGAGAAATATCGCAACCTGTCCTATGTGGGCGTGTTGAAACCCGAAATCTACAATAAATAAAAGCGCCGGTTCGGGCGGCCTAAATCACCGGATCTTGTGTCCGGATAGGAGTTGATTTCTTGCAGCATAAACCTCGTTTCAGCGGCATCCTGGTGGTTGCCGTGCTTATGGTGTTGGTGTTGTTCTTCGTCAGCCTGTCTCCGCTGCTGGCCTCGTCTGCATCGACCCATATCAATTATTCCGAAATTTATTATTACTTTGAAAACCAGCAGGTGACTTCCTACCGGCTGGATCTGGGGACCAATCGGCTGGAAATGTGGCTGAAGGAAGGCAACATTCCCTTGCCGGAGGCCACGGTGGAACTGAATGATCAGGAGACCAGCGGCCTTCTGAACAGTTTCTCTTCCTCGGCCGAGGAGATGCTGCCGGCCAATGGCGGTACGGTTTATGTCTCCTATAAGCTGCCCTACGGTGTGGACTTTGACACCGGCCGCATTTCCCAGTTGGTGGACGAATATAACGAAGCCAATCCCGATGCGCCGATGATTTTTGACTATGTGGCGCCCAAGACGAATATTCCCTGGCTGGAAATCATCTTCTATGTAGTGATGCTGGGAAGTCTGGGTATGCTGTTCATGTCCATGTACCGCGGCGGTGCCGGTGGCGGCATCATGAATGTGGGGCGTGCCAAGGTAAAGGATCAGCAGGAAAACCAGCGCAAGGCCACGTTCGCCGATGTGGCAGGTGCCGATGAGGAAAAGGCGGAGCTGCAGGAAGTCGTCGAATTCCTGAAAGCGCCCAGTAAATTCAATTCCCTCGGTGCGCGCATTCCCCATGGCGTTTTGCTGGTGGGCCCTCCGGGCACCGGCAAAACCCTGTTGGCGCGTGCCTGTGCCGGCGAAGCTGGCGTGCCATTCTATGCCATTTCCGGTTCGGATTTCGTGGAAATGTATGTGGGCGTTGGTGCCTCCCGTGTGCGGGACCTGTTCGAAAAAGCCAAGAAGACGATGCCTTCCATCGTTTTCATCGATGAGATTGACGCGGTAGGACGTCAGCGCGGCGCCGGTTTGGGCGGCGGCCACGATGAACGCGAACAGACGCTGAACCAGTTGCTGGTGGAGATGGATGGTTTTGATGCCAACGACGGTGTCATTGTGATGGCTGCCACCAACCGTGCCGATATTTTGGATAAGGCGCTGCTACGTCCCGGTCGTTTCGACCGGCAGGTGTATGTGGGCTTGCCGGATGTGAAGGGCCGTGAGGAAATCCTTAAGGTCCACACCAAGAACAAGCCCTTGGGTCCGGATGTGAGCCTCAAGACCATTGCCCGTTCCACGGCAGGCTTCTCCGGTGCGGACCTGGAGAACCTTGTCAACGAGGCGGCTCTGCTGGCGGCACGCCGCGGTAAAAAGGCGATTACCGAGCCGGAAATCGAAGAAGCTTCTGTCAAGGTCATGATGGGTCCGGAAAAGAAGAGCCATGTGGTGACGGATGACGAACGCCGTCTGGTGGCGTACCATGAAACGGGGCATGCCATCACCGGATATTTCGGCAAACACCATGACCCGGTGCATCAGATCAGCATTATCTCCCGCGGTGGTGCGGGAGGCTATACCATGTATCTGCCGGAGAAGGATCCCAGCTACGTTACCAAAACCGCCATGTTCGAAAACATTGTCTCGCTGCTGGGCGGGCGTGTTGCAGAACAGTTGGTGCTGGACGATATCTCCACCGGTGCATCCAGTGATTTGCAGCGTGCCACCGATACGGCCCGTGCGATGGTGACGCGGTACGGCTTCTCGGAACGAATGGGGCCGGTTGTCTATGGCAGTGACCCGGAACAGACTTTCCTGGGACGGGATTTTGGTCAGGGCAAGGGGTATTCAGAAGCGATCGCCTCGGAGATCGACAACGAGATCCGGGATATTGTGGATGAAGCCTATGAGACTGCACGCCGCATTTTGACCGAGCATATGACCGAGTTGCACAAAGTGGCAACGGTACTGATGGAGCGGGAAAAAATCAGCGGTGATGAGTTCAGAACCCTGATGGAAGGCGGAAATCTGCCCCCCTTCGATTTGGCAACGGGGGAGACGACCAAGCCGGAGGAAAAACCTGCGGCTCCCACTCCGTCTGTCGAGCCGGAGAATCTTCCGAAAACTGAGACTGCTGCCGAGCCGGAAACAGACCGACCGGACGCCCAAGAGTAAAAAGTAGGTGTTGGATCATGGATCAGAATTTTTCCCTGATGGCGCAGTCCCGCGCCAATTATTACACGGCAGGAAGCCCGGTACAGTTTGTCCGGGTGGAATTGCTGAAAGGTGATGTTACGGGAGAGGTTGCGGTTTGCCTGACCTTCAAAAACGTGGGCACGGAGCCTTTAACCGGGCTGGTGGTACACTTCAAATGTAAGGATGCTGCAGGGCAGGTCCTCTGTGAAGACGATTTTTATTATGAATCGCTGGATGTGCAGCCGGGCGAAGTCTTTGGCAGTGACGATGCGGTGTATGTGAGCGATACGCCGGTTTCCAGCGTGGAAGTGGAACAGGACCGTGCCTTCCTGAACGGTCGTGGCGTAGATCTGCGCGGCTATAAGCGGGTCCGGTTGCAGATGCCCCGTGTTCTGCCCGCGTCCATTGCCAAAACGTTGCAGCAGCGCACGGGGAACAGCCAGCTGACCTGTGTACCGCAGGATACGGAATACGGCTGGTTCTGCGCCTGTGGTGCGTTCCATCCCAACGAAGAAAACTGCACTTCCTGTTCGGAATGTGGTGGGGACCGCGCTGGTATCAAAGCCACGCTGACGGCCATTCTGGAAGAGGCACGCCGTGCCGCAGAGCGTCAGCAGCAGGAGATCAACTCCGTAGCCAACAATGTGGCGCCTCAGCCTCAGCGCGCCCCGGCCAGCAATCCGGCTGCCACGGCCGCTGCGGCCCAGGCGGCCATCAACAGCCAGGAGGCAGAAGAGCCTGCCTATGAGGATGACGCGACCGCTACCTATGATCCCAAGGGATATGCTGCGGAAGAGGACAATGCAGAGATGGAGCGGGTCCGTCGTTATGCGCCGAAAGGCCGTCTGTTTGATGACGACGAGGACGATGACGAAGGTACCCAGATGTACGATACCGACGAGTTGGACTATGACGACGAGGACGACTACGAAGATCGTCACGGCAAAAAGACTCGTGGCCGTTATGCCGATGATGACGAAGAAAGCGAAGACGACATCATGGCAGAGCGGATCATTCATTGGGCACCGCCGATTACGGCCATTGTCTGCGCACTGATTATTGCCGTATCGTTGATCTACCACTTTGTGATCGCGTGACGCCAGACGCGCATGCTTATATAGAGAAGAGGCCGTTGCCTTTAGGCAGCGGCCTCATTTGTTTTTCAGGAGGAAATCAACCGGTCAAATTGGCGGATGATTTCCGGGTTGTCCAGCTTGATCACCCGGCCGGACAAATAGTGCAGCGTGTTTTCCTGCGGAATACGTCCAAACGTAAGACGCTGAGCGCAAAGTGCCTGGGTTTTTAGGCCGGTACGCTCGTTCATTTTGCGGTTGCCGTATTTAATATCGCCCAGCACCGGATGTCCCAGATAGGAAAGGTGGGCGCGAATCTGATGGGTACGACCGGTGATAAGCCCGATGCGGCACAGCGCAAAGGGGCCACCCTGGCGGATCACAGTTACCTCGGTGATGATCTGTTTGTAACCTTCGCTTTCCCGTGCGTGGATACGGACCTTGTTGTTCTTTTCGCTGTGTTGTAACCAGGCAATATGCCGCCCGGCCGGGGGAGCACCCACCGTGATGGTCAGATACTCTTTTTTCATCAGGTCGTCCCGGATGATGGTATTCAGATCCCGCAGCGCCTGATATGTTTTGGCGGCCAGTACCAGACCCTCGGTGCCACGGTCCAGTCGATTGCACAGGGCGGGGGCAAAGCGCTGTTCTGCATGGGGGTTGTATTCGCCCTTTTGTTCCAGGTAAGCGGCAAAAGCGTCCACCAGGTTGGGGTCTCCTGTGCGGTCGCTATGGCAGAGCAGGCGCGCTGGTTTATAGAGGACGGCAAAATTACTGTCCTCATACACAATTTGAACCGGGGGCTGCCTTCTGGCAGGCTTTTGTTTTGAAGCGGAAGCAACGGCGGGAAAAAACTCGTCGTTGATGTATAACTCAATCAAGTCTCCCTGCTGCAGGCGGGTATCTGGCTCCGCGCGTTTTCCGTTCACCTTGATTCGTTTGTTGCGAAAGGCTTTGTACATCATACTGCGGGGAAACTGGTGGGTGACGCTCTCCACAAAGCGACTCAGGCGCACGCCATCCTCGTTTTGACCGGCGGTGAAACTTTTCATGCAATCCTCGTTTCTTATAAAATGGCTCTTTGCAAATTTCCGGTAACAGTATATAATAAAATGCAGAAAAGGTAAAGGGAAATGCCCGAAGGATGTGAAATTCATGGCGGAGGAAAAAGAGCGCGCCCTGCACGAAAAACACCGGGCCCGTATGAAAGAGCGGGTGGAACGCGATGGTCTGGAAAGCCTGGCAGAGCACGAAGCATTGGAATATCTGCTTTTTCTGGCTATTCCCCGCCAGGACACCAATGCGCTGGCCCATCGCCTGATTTTACATTTTGGCGATTTTTGCAGAGTCATGGAGGCAGAACCCCAGGAACTGATGCAGGTTAAGGGGATCGGCCCCAAAAGCGCCCAGCTGATCTGCACGGTAATGGCCTTCGGGCGGTATTACGGTATCAAGAAACGCAAACAGCGTGTGGCACTGGACGAGACCCGTCATGCGACGGAATATGTGAAACCGCTGTTCCTGGGGTGCCAGAATGAATTGCTGTATCTGATTCTTCTGGATGATCGGTGCCGTCCACTGCGGGACCTGCGCATCGCGGAGGGGGTGCCCAACCGTGTGCAGATTGATACGCGCAGGCTCCTGCGGGACGTGGCGAGAACGGAAGCAACCTGCGGAATTCTGGCGCACAATCATCCGACGGGCCTGGCCATTCCCAGTGAAGCGGATCTGATCGCCACGGTGGGTATCATGAGGGCGCTGGACCCTTTGGGGGTCAGTATCATCGATCATATCATTGTGGCAGGGGAGGAAACCTGCTCGATGCGGGAGCGGGGCTGTCTGCCGGATCTTCGGGGTGGAAATGAGATTCTTCATGCAGCCAGTTTTCGTTAAACACAACACTCTGCCGGCGATACCTCGGCGGGGTGTATTTTTTACCGGGGAATGCACAAAATGTGGAGGGAGGACTTTACTTATAGAAGCGGCTATGGTATAATCCGAATACAACAAAATGTTGTTAAAAGAGGTGCGTGATGGAGGAAGTTTTTCATCTGAAAGCGCCGTTTCAGCCCACGGGTGACCAGCCGCAGGCAATCGAAGCGCTGGTGCAGGGCATACAGGACGGCGATGACGCTCAGACCTTGCTGGGCGTGACGGGGTCCGGTAAAACATTTACCATGGCCAACATCATTGCCCGGTGCAATCGTCCCACATTGATTCTGGAGCCCAACAAAACATTGGCCAGCCAGATCTGTACCGAGATGCGGGGCTTTTTCCCGGAGGATGCGGTGGAGTATTTTGTCTCCTACTACGATTACTACCAGCCGGAGGCATACATTCCGTCTACGGATACCTATATTGAGAAGGACAGTGCCATCAATGACGAGATTGACCGTCTGCGGCATTCAGCCACGGCGGCACTGTCGGAGCAGCGCAATGTCATCATCGTGGCAAGCGTTTCCTGCATCTATTCGCTGGGCGATCCCATTGATTACCGCAGTATGGTCATCAGTTTGCGCCCCGGTATGCAGATGGAACGGGACGAGCTTTGTAACCGGCTGGTCAAACTGCAGTATGAGCGCAATGATATGAATTTCATCCGCAACAAGTTCCGGGTAAAAGGGGACACGGTGGACATTCATCTGGCATACAATGACGAATATGCCATCCGTGTGGAGTTCTTTGGCGATGAAGTGGATCGGATTGTGGAGTTTGATCCGCTGACCGGTGAGCGGAAGAATGTAGTGCGCCACGTGGCAATTTTCCCGGCAAGCCATTACATTGTGGGGCCGGAAAAAATGAAGGAAGGCCTGACCAAGATTGCCCGGGAAATGGAGGAGCAGGTCAAAAAATTTACCGAAGAAGGGAAACTGCTGGAGGCCCAGCGGATTCAGCAGCGTACCAACTACGATATGGAGATGCTGCAGGAAGTAGGCATGTGCAAAGGCATCGAAAACTATTCGGCGGTGTTGTCAGGCCGGGCGCCCGGTTCGACGCCGACCACACTGCTGGACTACTTCCCCGATGATTTCCTTCTGATGGTGGATGAAAGCCATGTCATGCTGCCCCAGATCCGTGGCATGTTCGGCGGGGACTACAGCCGCAAGAAAACGCTGGTGGAGTATGGGTTCCGCCTGCCTTCCGCCTTTGATAACCGCCCGCTGCGGTTTGAGGAGTTTGAAAAGAAAGTTCATCAGAAAATTTTTGTCTCGGCCACTCCGGGCGAATATGAGCGGCAACACTCCAGCCGTGTGGCGGAACAGGTGATCCGACCCACCGGCTTGTTGGATCCGTTGATCATGGTACGCCCGGTGGAAGGTCAGATTGAGGATCTTCTGGGCGAGATTCGCCAGCGTATTGACCGCGGAGAACGGGCTCTGGTGACCACCCTGACCGTGAAAATGGCGGAAGATCTGACAGATTATCTGGAAGAACATGGGGTTAAAACCAAATATATGCACCACGAGGTAGATACCTTCGAGCGCATGGAGATCATCAAGGATCTGCGTGTGGGGGCCATTGACGTGATTGTGGGCATCAACCTGCTGCGTGAGGGTCTGGACTTGCCGGAGGTTTCGCTGATTGCCATTCTGGACGCCGATAAGGAAGGCTTCCTGCGCAGCGAAACCAGCCTGATCCAGACCATTGGCCGCGCAGCGCGCAATGCCAACGGTGTGGTGCTGATGTATGCCGATGAAGTGACGCCCAGTATGGAGCGGGCCATCACCGAGACGGAGCGTCGCCGTGCCATCCAGGATGCCTACAACCGTGAACACGGTATCACCCCCAAGACCATTGTCAAGGCCATCGGCGATGGGCTGGAAATCAGCATGAGTGAAGAAAACAAGAAGCTGCGCCAGCGCCGGATGAGCCGTGCGGAGCGCCAGCAGACCATCGAGCGGATGACCAAAGAGATGAAGGAAGCAGCGCGGTTGCTGCAATTTGAGCTGGCAGCACAGCTGCGCGATGAAATTGCGCGTTTGGAACGTGGGGAAGACCCCACCGCGGCCGATGCCAGCGAACGAAAAGCTGCCGCCAAGACGCGCAAGGGCAGGAGGAAATACAAGAATTGAGTACTGCACCGAAGGAAACAAAACGAAAATCCAAAATCCAGATAGATCCCAACAACCGCATTGTGATCAAGGGGGCACGGGAGCATAACCTGAAAAACGTGGATCTGGTTCTGCCCCGTAACAAACTGATTGTGATGACCGGCCTTTCCGGATCAGGAAAATCCAGTCTGGCCTTCGACACCATTTTTGCCGATGGTCAGCGCCGGTATATGGAAAGCCTTTCCAGCTACGCCCGTCAGTTTTTGGGGCAGATGGAAAAACCGGATGTGGATGAGATCACCGGCCTTTCGCCGGCCATTTCCATTGACCAGAAAACCACCAGCCACAATCCCCGTTCCACGGTGGGAACGGTGACCGAAATTTATGACTACCTGCGTTTGATGTATGCTCGGATTGGTGTACCCCATTGCCCGGTTTGCGGGCGGGAAATCACCCAGCAAAGCATCGACGAGATGGTGGATGAGGTTATGAAATTGCCGGAGCGCACCCGGTTCCAGGTTTTGGCCCCAGTGGTACGGGGGCGTAAGGGCACCCAGGCCAAGGAACTGGAAGCCGCACGTCGCGCGGGCTTTTCCCGTGTACGGGTGGACGGCAACATGTATGATCTCAGTGAGGAGATCAGTCTGGAAAAGAACATCAAGCATACGGTGGAGATCGTGGTGGACCGCCTGGTCATCAACGATACGGTGCGAGGACGGCTGGCCGATTCCATCGAAACTGCGCTGGCCCAGACCGGAGGTCTGGTGGTGGTGGACGTCATCGGCGGGGAGCCGATGATGTTCAGTCAGAGCTATGCCTGCCCGGAACATGGCGTTTCGGTGGAGGAACTGACCCCCCGCATGTTCAGCTTCAACAATCCGTTCGGTGCCTGCGAGAAGTGCACCGGTCTGGGAACCTTCATGAAGGTGGATCCGGCCCGTGTGATTCCCGATAAACGTAAATCCATTCGGGAAAGCGCCATCAAAGCCAGTGGCTGGTACTATGCCGAGGGTTCCATCTCCGAAATGACCTATGTGGCACTGGGCAAACGGTACGGTTTTACGCTGGATACTCCCATCAAGGATTTCAGCAAAGAGGCGCTGCATGCCCTGCTGTACGGCACTGGGGAGGAGCGGATTGAGATGCAGCGGGAAAGCATGTTCGGCTCCGGTACCTACTACAACCAGTTTGAGGGTATTATCCCCAATCTGGAGCGTCGCTTCCGGGAAACCAGCAGCGAGTGGGTCAAGGAAGAAATTGCCCAGGTGATGTCCAGCGAGGAATGCCCCGCCTGTCACGGCCGTCGGCTGAAGCCCACCAGCCTGGCGGTCACTGTGGGTGGCATCAACATTGCCGACTTCTGCGACAAGAGTGTCAGTGAAGAACTGGAATTCATCAAGACGGCCAAGGTCAGCGCGCGGGATGAAATGATCGGCGCTCCCATCTTCAAAGAAGTCAAGGAACGTCTGGGCTTTCTGGAGAGTGTGGGGCTGGGCTACCTGACGCTTTCGCGCGGCGCGGCCTCCCTCTCCGGCGGCGAAAGTCAGCGTATCCGTCTGGCAACTCAGATCGGCAGTGCTTTGACCGGCGTTCTCTACGTGTTGGATGAACCCAGTATCGGTCTGCATCAGCGGGACAACGATAAGCTGATCGCCACCATGAAGCGGTTGCGGGATTTGGGCAACACGCTGATTGTGGTGGAACACGACGAAGATACCATGCGTCAGGCAGATTACATCGTGGACGTGGGCCCCGGCGCGGGCGTGCACGGCGGCGAGATTGTGGCAGCCGGCAGTGTGGCGGATATCTGCAAGGTGAAGCGCAGCGTTACGGGAGCCTATCTCTCGGGGCGCAAGTTTGTGGAAGTGCCCGAACAGCGGCGGGAAGGCAATGGCAAGTTCCTGCGGGTGGTCAAAGCGCACGAAAACAACCTGCAGAATATTACCGTGGATTTCCCGCTGGGAAAAATGATTTGCGTGACCGGCGTGTCCGGCTCCGGCAAATCCACACTGATCAACGAGATTTTGTATAAAACTCTGGCGTCGGCCCTGAACGGCGCCCGCAGCCGCCCCGGGCAGTGTGAAGCGGTGGAGGGCATGGAATGGGTGGATAAGGTCATCGGTATTGATCAGTCTCCCATCGGGCGCACGCCCCGCTCCAACCCGGCTACCTATACGGGTGTGTTTGGGGATATCCGGGCGCTGTTCGCCAGCACCCAGGATGCCAAGATGCGTGGGTACGGCCCCGGACGCTTCAGCTTCAATGTGAAGGGCGGCCGCTGTGAGGCCTGCGAGGGCGGCGGCATCCTGCAGATCGAGATGCATTTCCTGCCCGATATTTATGTTCCCTGCGATGTCTGTAAGGGAAAGCGGTACAACCGGGAAACCTTGGAAGTCAAATACAAGGACAAAAACATTTCGGACGTGCTGGATATGACGGTGGAAGAAGCCTGTGTCTTTTTTGCCAACATTCCCAAGATTGCACGCAAACTGCAGACCTTGCAGGAAGTGGGCCTGGGCTATATTCAGCTGGGGCAGGCTGCCACAACACTTTCCGGCGGCGAGGCGCAGCGCGTGAAGCTGGCCAACGAACTGGCCCGGCGGGGTACCGGCCAGACGGTGTATATTCTGGACGAGCCCACCACGGGACTTCATGTGGCAGACGTGCACCGGCTGGTGAAAGTGTTGGATAAGCTGGTGGACGCTGGCAACACGGTGATTGTGATCGAACACAATCTGGATGTGATCAAGCGGGCTGATTATATCATCGACCTGGGGCCGGAAGGCGGCAGCGGTGGCGGCCGCATTGTGGCCACCGGTACCCCGGAAGAAGTGGCGGAAAATCCGGCCTCTTTCACGGGACAGTATCTCAAGCCGATGCTGGCGCGTGCCAAGGAACTGCAAAAAGCGGAAAAGTAAAAAAACAGAGCGCTCCTTATGGGGGCGCTCTGTCTTTGTCTCGTGCGCAGGACCACAGCATACCGTGTCTTGGCAAAAAAACAAAACAACTGCTTGTACTTTTGCAGCTGATTTGCTATACTAATACGGTATGTTGGATTTGTGTGCCCTTTAAGGAGAATTCACTTGGAAAAACTACTCTATACCCATGACGATGCTGCCGCCAAAACGCTGGCAGCCTACTACGAAACCCCGCCCCTTGCCTTTGTGCGCAGCTACGGCTGTCAGCAGAATGTCAATGACGGCGAGAAGATCCGCGGCGTTTTGCAGGATGTGGGCTTTGGCCTGTGCGATACGCTGGAGGATGCCGACTTGATTTTATTCAATACCTGTGCGGTTCGGGAACATGCGGAGCAACGGGTGTTTGGCAACATCGGTGCGCTGAAGAAACTCAAGGAACAAAATCCGCGCCTGATCATCGGCGTATGCGGGTGTATGGCGCAGCAGCCCCACATTGTGGAAAAACTGCGTCAGAGCTATCCTTACGTGGATTTGGTCTTTGGCGTCAACGGCATTGACCGGTTGCCGGCTATGCTGGCCGAGAGGATCCGCCGTGGCAAACGCTACCTGCAATCGCCCGAAGAGCGCAATGCGGTGGTGGAAGAACTGCCCATCCGTCGGGACTCGGGGTTCCGTGCCTGGCTCCCCATTATGTACGGGTGCGACAATTTCTGCACCTATTGTATTGTACCCTATGTGCGGGGACGGGAACGCAGCCGGGAACCGGAAGCCATTCTGGCGGAATTCCGGGATTTGATTGCCAAGGGATATAAAGAGATTACGCTGCTGGGGCAGAATGTGAACAGCTACGGCAAGGGTCTGTCCCAGAAGATCGATTTTTCGGATCTTTTGAATCTGCTCTGCACGGTGCCCGGCGACTATCAGATCCGTTTTATGACCAGCCATCCGAAGGATGCCAGCCATAAACTGATCGACACCATCGCGGCACAACCCCATCTGTGCAAGCACATCCATCTGCCCGTCCAGTCCGGCAGCGATCGATTGCTGCAGCAGATGAACCGGCACTATACGGTGGCCCAGTATAAGGAACTGATCGACTATGCCCGGGCCAGGATCCCCGGCGTGACCTTTTCCAGCGATATCATTGTGGGGTTCCCCGGTGAGACGGAGGAGGACTTCCAGGCCACGTTGAATCTGGTACAGGAAGTCGGCTATATGCAGCTGTTTACCTTCATCTATTCCAAGCGGAACGGAACGCCTGCCGCCAAAATGCCGGATCCGACCACCCATGCCGAGAAGGCGGCCCGCATGGAACGGCTGCTGCGCACCCAGGACAATTTTGCCTTTGCAGCCACGGCTGCGATGGCAGGCCAGACCGTACGGGTACTGGTGGAAGGTGCGGGCCGTACACCCGGAACGCTCAATGGCCGGTTGGATAACAACCTGGTTGTGGAGTTTGCAGCACCTGAAACCCTGGTAGGGCAATGGGCACAGGTTCATCTGACAGGTTCACGCGCGGCACTGCTGACGGGTGAACTGGTATAACAATTGTATCAACTTTATGAAGTGAAAGTAAAGGAGACCAAACTATGGATTGCATTGATCTGTTTAAGAAAGCCGCGGCTGCCATGCAGACCGACCCCCGTTATCTGGAACTGGATGCGGCGCGCCGTGAAAATGACGCGGACCAGGAGCTGCAGGGCATGATCGGGGAATTTAATCTGGCACGGCTGGATCTGAACAACGAGAGCGCCAAGAGCGAAACCGATGCGGCGCGGGTGGCAGAGCTGAATCAGCGCATTAACGACCTGTACAGCCAGATCATGGCCAGCGAGGGTATGGTGCGCTATAACGCCGCCAAGGCCGAATGTGAGTCGATGGTCAGCTATATCGACGCCATCATCAACACCGCCATGAACGGTGGAGATCCCATGAGCGTGCAGCAGCCCCAGGGCGGTTGCACCGGCAGCTGCTCCACTTGCGGCGGGTGCCACTGAGGCAAACAAAAATTTTGTTACGCAGTGAAAAAAACAGGAGTGTGAAACATGGCCGAACAAGCAGTATCGCCCATGATGCAGCAGTATTTTGAGATCAAAAAGCAGCATCCCAACGAGATCCTCTTCTATCGCGTGGGGGATTTTTATGAGATGTTCTATGATGATGCCCTCACCGCATCGCGGGAGTTGGAACTGACATTGACCGGCAAAAACTGCGGCAAGGAAGAGCGGGCCCCCATGTGCGGGGTGCCGTATCACTCCTACGAGACTTATATGGCCCGGCTGATTGCCAAGGGCTATAAAGTGGCCATCTGTGAGCAGATGGAGGACCCGGCGCTGGCCAAGGGACTGGTCAAGCGGGACATCATCCGTGTGGTGACACCCGGTACGGTCATTGAAAGCAGCATGCTGGCAGAGGACAAAAACAACTATCTCTGCAGCATTTATTGCAAACGGCGCCGTGGTCGCTGGCGGGCGGGAATCTGCTTTGCGGATATCTCCACCGGTGAAGCCCGGGCTACCGAACTGAATGCCGAGAAAATCGGCGGAGCCATCATCACCGAGCTTTGCCGCTACATGCCCAGCGAAATCCTCATTTGCCCGCCCATGCTGGATTTCAAGGATGTGACAGCCTACATCAAGCAGCATACCAGCGCGCTGGTGGAACTGCGGGAGGAATCCTGCTATAAGGATGCCCTGATGGAAGTCACCATGTCCGGGCAATTCGGCAGCGACTGGCGGGAAACCTTGGGATATGATGCCGAGTCGTTGGTGCCCTATGCGGTGGCTGCGCTGCTGAATTATCTGCAGGAAACCCAGAAGCACGGTCTGGAACGCATCAAGACGGTGGAAAATTACGCCGATGCCCAGTACATGCGTCTTTCTCCGGTAACCCGGGCCAACCTGGAACTTACCGAAACCATGCGCGGCAGAGAAAAGCGTGGTACCCTGCTGTGGGTGCTGGATAAAACCGAAACCTCCATGGGCAAACGGATGCTGCGCGCCTGGATTGAACAGCCGCTGGTGGATGCCGCGGCCATCAATGAGCGGTTATCTGCCGTACAGGCTTTGTACACAGCCAATATCGCCCGTGCGGATCTGAAAGATGCCTTATCCCATGTCTTTGACATTGAGCGGCTGACCACGCGCATTCTGTACGGATCGGCTACCCCCCGGGAGGTCAAGGCGCTGGGGGACACCTGTGCCTGCCTTCCTCAGGTCAAAGAGCAAGCCGCAGCCTGTGGGGCTCCGTTGTTGCAAAAACTGGCCGAGCAGATCGACCCGCTGGAGGACCTGCTGAACCAGATTACCACCGCTTTGGTGGATGAACCGCCGGCCACGCTCAAGGATGGCGGTGCCATCCGGGCTGGTTACAACAGCGAAGTGGATGAGCTGCGCGATATCATGCATGGCGGCAAGGGCTACCTGGCCAACCTGGAAGCCAAACTGCGGGAAGAAACCGGAATTCCCAAATTGAAAATCGGTTTCAATAAAGTATTTGGTTACTATATTGAAGTCAGCCGCTCTTACACCGATTCGGTCCCGGATTCCTTTACCCGCAAGCAGACACTGACCACCGGGGAGCGGTACATTACACCTGAACTGAAAGAGCTGGAAAACAAAATACTGGGAGCCAACGAGCGGTTGCTCGTGCTGGAGCATCAGCTTTTTGCCGATCTTCTGTCCGATATCTCAGCGCAGGTGGTGCGGATTCAGCGCACGGCGCTGGCGGTTGCCCAGCTGGATGTGCTGGCCAGCTTTGCCGAGGTGGCACTGCAGAACAACTATGTGCTGCCGGTGGTGGACCAAAGCGGTGTGATGGAAATCAAGGAAGGCTGTCATCCGGTGATTGAGCAGATGCTCAAGGGGAGCCTGTTTGTGCCCAACGATACGCTGCTGGACGAAGGCGAAAACCGCATGTTGCTCATCACCGGTCCCAACATGGCGGGCAAATCCACCTACATGCGGCAGAATGCCCTGATCGCCCTGATGGCTCAGATCGGCTGTTTTGTGCCGGCGGCCAGTGCCCATATCGGGGTTGTGGATGCTATTTTCACCCGTGTGGGGGCATCGGATGACCTGGCAGCGGGACAATCCACCTTCATGGTGGAGATGACCGAAGTGGCCGAGATTTTGCGCCATGCCAGCAAGAACAGTCTGGTGATTCTGGACGAGATCGGGCGGGGAACCTCGACCTTTGATGGTATGAGCATTGCCCGTGCGGTTGTGGAGTATATCTGCGACAACATCGGTTGCAAGACACTGTTTGCCACCCATTACCATGAACTGACCAGCATGGATAAAGATATCTATGGGGTCAAGAATTACAACATCGCGGTAAAAAA
>ERZ1643251.1464-NODE-1464-length-26670-cov-25.711253_pt1 | contig 26670 bp, 24 predicted proteins | sample MGYA00579261_ERZ1643251 | MGnify/ENA primary metagenome ERZ1643251 (study PRJEB29033, sample SAMEA4952267) | chicken gut metagenome | biome: Broiler Chicken; feature: Gastrointestinal Tract; material: Caecum | place: Ireland | collected 2018 | study: Broiler... | reverse complement strand
ATTATATCAGAGGTCATATGTCTTTTTCAATTCCCGACAAACAATTACACTATCTTTCCATACAAACAATTGTAAAAATAATTATTTTATGATATGATTAATAATAGAATAAAGGAGTAGGTTAGTGTGGCAAAACTTGATACACATTTCAAAGTTGATTATACCAATACATTAGCTAATGAAAAAGCCATATTTAAAGGAAATAAATATCGAATCACAATTTTAAGTGAAAGATTAATTCGCTTTGAGTATGATGCTGATGGCAAGTTTTTTGATCATCCAACCGAATTTGCCCGGTTCCGTAATTTTAGTGTACCCGAATTTCAAGTAGAAGAAAATGATAAAACTTTAGTTATCCAAACTAAATATTTTGTTTTACAATATGTAAAAGAGCGTCCTTTCATAGGCCCTAAATATGCTCCTGATCAAAATTTAAAAGTAGGACTCATGAATAGTGATAAAATTTGGTATTTTGGACATCCTGAAGCCCGTAATTTTGGTGCAGCCAAAGTATCTTTAGATAAAGGAATAAGAGGGCCATTAAAAAAAGGATTATACTCAACAGATGGTTTTGCTTCTTTTGATGATTCTAAAAGCCTAGTTTTTATGGATGATGGCTTTTTAGTAAAACCAACTAAAAAGAGAATAGATACTTATTTATTTATCTATAGAAGAGATTTTGGTTTATGCTTAAAGGATTATTTTACGCTTACTGGTATGCCTCCTTTAATACCAAGATATGCCTTAGGAATATGGTGGAATAGAGATATGATATATTCTTTTGAAGATACCAAAAAACTAATCAAAGCTTTTAACGCTCATTCTATACCAATATCAGTTTTATTATTAAATGAATTCTGGCATTTAAAAGATAAGAGAGATTTAAACAAATTTAAAACAGGATTTACCTTTAATCCTGAGCTATTCCCTGATCCTTACGAGTTTACCACTTATATGCATGAACGTGGAGTAAGAGTAGGTGTCAATTTAGACCCTGTAGAAGGAATAGGAGATCATGAAGAGCAGTACAGAATTATTGCAACAGAGTTAGGACTGATCAATACAAGACGTATTCCTTTTAATGTTTTTGATAAAACTTTTTTAACAATATATTTTAATCATTTAATAAAGCCTTTAGATAGTTTAGGCGTAGATTTTTATTGGATAGATTATCATTATGATTATGATACATTGCGAGCTTTAAATCACTACCATTTTATGAATTATTACAAAGATAATCATACTAGACCATTTCTTTTTTCAAGAAATAATCTTATTGCAAGTCATCTTTATGGTGTGCATTACTCAGGGAAAACTAATGTTGGATTTGATACTTTAAATTATTTGCCATCATTTAATTCTAGTGCATCTAATTTAGGCATTTCTTGGTGGAGTCATGACATAGGTGGATTTAAAGGTGGCATGGAAGATAGTGAATTGTATATAAGGTATATCCAGTTTGGTGTATTTAGTCCAATATTTAGACTAGCCTGTGAAAGAGGACACTATTACAAAAGAGAACCTTGGAATTGGGATATAAAAACCTATACCATTGCCAAAGAATATTGCCAACTAAGACAAAGATTAATTCCTTATTTATATACAGAAAATTATAAATATCACAAAACAGGTTTACCATTAATACAGCCACTATATTACAGTTATCCAGAAGTATATGATGAACCAGCCTATAAAAATGAATATTATTTTGGTAGTGAACTCTTGATAAAAGCAATTACTAAAAAACAAGATAACATTATGAATAGATGCGTTGAACAAATATTTTTACCAAAAGGAACTTGGTATGATTTTAAAACAGGAAAGAAATTTCCTGGAAACAAAAGATATGTAGCATTTTATAAAGATGAAGATTATCCTGTATTTGCTAAAAGTGGTGCGATCATTCCTTTAGCAATGCTTGGCGAAAACTTAAATGATACAAATCCTCCAGAGGGACTAGAAATTCATGTTTTCCCAGGAAGAAGTAATATTTACAAGCTATATGAAGATGATGGTTTATCAAGATTAAATGAAGAAGGATATTATATTGTAACAGCGATAGATTATAACTACTTAGCAAATAATTATACTTTAATCATAAGACCGATTGAAGGAAAAACAGGAATTATCCCTAAAGTTAGAAATTATAAAATAAGATTTAGAAATACTCGTGAAGCAGAAGATGTCAGTGCATACATTAATGGAACCGAAATACCAATCGAATGTTACACTGAAGAAACGGACTTTGTTGTAGTAGCCAAAAACGTTCCTACAACTAGTCAGTTAACTATCAATTGCAAAGGAAGAGATATCGAAATTGATGCTGTAAGATTAATTAACGAAGAAATAAATTCGATTATCAATGATGCCAAAATAAGAACAAATTTAAAAGAAAGTATTGCTGCTATCATGTTTAGCAATATGGAAATAAACAAAAAAAGAGTAGAAATTAGAAAATTAAAAAGAAAAGGATTAAAAGACGTTTTTGTTCGAATGTTTATAAAACTACTTGAATATGTTAGTGAAATTTAGTAAAATAGGGTAAATACGTGGAAAAAAAGAGTAGTAATAATGCATCTTGTAAAGAAAGTTCGTGGTTGATGCAAACGAAACAAGATAAATTTATGAACTTGCTTTTTAGAGTATGTGGGGCTGTTCCCTTAAAGACAAAAAAGTAATAAATAAAGGTGGTACCGCGTATATTTACGCCCTTGTATAGTACCATCTTTTTATTTTTAAGGAGGAAAGTTATGAACGAATATTTATTATCAGTATGTATTTTTATTGTCTTATTTATTATTGTATTTTTAGTAGATTATTTTCTGATTAACAAAAGGAAATTAGATTTAATTAAGAACAAAGGAATAACAAAAAAAGGAAAGAAGAAAAAAATTAAAAATATTAGTGAAATTGACTATTTAACAGCAAAGTTTAAATTAAAAGAAAAAGAATTAGATATGGATGGAATGATTATAATTATTTCCCTAATTAATGCTTTTATCATATCTATTGTATCAAGCATTGTAATGCTTATGCCTTTTGCAATTATGTGGCAAATGATTGTTGCTTTTGCACTATTATTTGGACTGATCTATTGCTTGTATGAAATATATGGTAGACATTTAAAACACAAGGAGGAAAGAAAATGAATTTTAATGAGATAGAAAAAAAATGGCAAAATTATTGGGATGAACATGAGAGTTTTAAAGCTATAGATGGAAGTAACAAAGAACCATATTATATATTAGTAGAATTTCCTTATCCATCTGGAGCAGGACTTCATGTTGGACATGTAAGAAGTTACACGGCTCAAGATGCTTTAGCAAGAATGAAGAGATTACAAGGAGAAAACGTATTATTCCCAATGGGATGGGATGCCTTTGGTGCCCCAGCAGAGCAGTATGCTATAAAAAATCACATTCATCCTAAAGAAGCAGTAAAAGCAAACATTCATACTTTTAAAAATCAAATGAAAACATTAGGATTCTCATTTGATTGGGACAGAGAATTTTCAACAACTGATCCCGAATATTATAAATGGACACAGTGGCAATTTTTAGAGTTTTATAAACATAATATGGCATATAAAGCAACAGTACCAGTAAATTGGTGTCCAAATTGTAAAACAGTTTTATCCAATGAAGATGCTGCAGGTGGAGTATGTGAAAGATGTGGCTCAAGAGTTATCCAAAAAAATAAAAGTCAATGGATGCTTAGAATGAGCGATTATGCAGAAGATTTACTAAAAGGACTTGATGATACCAATTTTGCTCCAAAAGTAAAACTAGGGCAAATTAACTGGATAGGCAAATCTATTGGAGCAGAAGTAAATTTCCAAGTAGACGGACATAATGAATATTTTACCGTATTTACAACAAGATGTGATACTCTTTTTGGAGCAACATATTGTGTTTTAGCACCAGAACATAAACTAGTAGATGTAATTACTACAGAGGAACACAAAAAAGAAGTAGATGCCTATATTGAAGAATGTTTACATAAAAGTGAATTAGAAAGAACAGAAAATAAAGAAAAAACAGGTGTTTTTACTGGTGCATATGCAATTAATCCTGTAAATAATAAACGCATTCCAATCTATATCAGTGATTATGTTCTATCAAGTTATGGAACAGGAGCGATCATGGCTGTACCAGCACATGATTCTAGGGACTATGAATTTGCTAAAAAATTTAATATACCAATTATTCAGGTATTAGAAGATACAAAACATGAAGCAAACTTAGATGTTGAAGCTTTTGAAGGTGATGGTATTCATATTAATTCTGGATTCTTAGATGGTTTAAATAAAGAAGAAGGTATTAATAAAATGTTAGAATATTTAGAAGAACATAAATGTGGCAAGAAGAAAGTGAATTATAAGATGCGTGATTGGATATTCTCAAGACAAAGATTCTGGGGAGAACCAATTCCGATGATTTATTGTAAGTCTTGTGGATGGGTGCCAATGGATGAGAGTGATTTACCACTTTTACTTCCTGATGTAGCCGAGTATGAGCCAACTGATACTGGAGAGTCTCCACTTGCTAAAATTACTGATTGGGTAAATACCACTTGTCCTAAATGTGGAGCAGCAGCTACTAGAGAGACAGACACTATGCCAAACTGGGCTGGTTCTTCTTGGTATTTCTTAAGATTTATGGATCCCCATAATGACAAAGAATTTGCTTCTATGAAAAACATGAAATACTGGAATAAAGTAAACTGGTATAATGGGGGAATGGAACATACAGCAAGACATCTATTATATGCTAGATTCTGGGTTCAATTCCTATACAATATTGGTTTAGTTCCTCATAAAGAAATGATTGATACTCGTGTTAGTCATGGAATGGTTTTAGGAAGCGATAATGGGAAAATGAGCAAATCAAAAGGAAATGTTATCAATCCTGATGATATTGTTAAAGAATATGGTGCTGATACACTTCGCGTATATGAGATGTTTATGGGAGACTATGAACAAGACTGTCCATGGAGTACGGATTCTTTAAAAGGATGCAAGAGATTTATTGATAAAGTAATCCGTTTAAAAGATAAAGTAATAGAAGGTGAAGAGTATTCTAAAGATTTAGAAGTAATCATCAATAAGAGTATTAAAAAGATCGAATATGACATGACCCATTTAGGATATAATACGGTAATATCTACTTTGATGATTTTAGCTAACAACTATGATGAAAAAGAACAGATTACCAAAAAGGACTATCAAGTTTTATTAACCCTTTTAAATCCTATAGCTCCTCATATTACAGAGGAATTAAATGAGTCTATTGGCTATAAACCAATCTGTGAATCAACATGGCCTAGTTATGACGAAGAAAAAACTATAGATCATGAAATAACAATTGGTGTTCAAGTAAACGGAAAATTACGTGGCGAAATCAAGATTACTAAAGATGATAGTGAAGAACAAATAAAAGAAAAAGCACTAGCAAGTGAAAATGTAAAAAAACATCTTGAAGAAAAAGAAATAGTAAAAATTATTGTAATAAAAGGAAGAATTGTAAACATAGTAATAAAGTAAGCCTAGAGCTTATTTTTTTCTTTTTTATAAAAAAGTAAAAAGAATTAACAATATTTTAAAAAAAGTGACAAATTTATCTTGTATTTTATCGTACATTTTGGTATTATTAAAATATGGTGATAGTATATGAAGATAAAGGATATTATCAAAAAACAAACAACAATAATTGCAATCGCTGTAGTATTGGTGATTATAACGGTAATTGGTGTTAGTTATGCGATATTTTTCAATGTAAATAGGAATACGACTGATCAAGTAATAACTGCAGGAAATTTAAGTGTTACAATATCAGCAACAGAAGTAAGCTTAACTGAACCTATGACAACAGAAGAAGGCTTAGCATCAACTCCAATAACGTATACTCCATCAAATACATCAAGCAATCTTCCAGCCGATTATTCTATATATATTTATGCTGGAGAAAACAATACAATTGATTTAAGTACAATAAAAGTATCCACTGATGGAACTTCTTCAAATGTATTAACAACTCTTCAAACAGATACTGATCCAGGAGCTGGATATTATCGGATTACTACGGGTACAGTTCCAGCAGGACGCTCAGGCGAAACAGGAAGTATTAGAATTTGGATAGACGAAGATTTAATCGCTGATGAAATAACTAGTCAAGTACTTGATTTAGAACTACAGATTGTTGCTGAAGTAGACGAAGCAACAGCTTAATAACTCATAAGAGTTATTTTTTTTGAAAAAATTTAAAATTTACTAATACTATCGATTTCATACTACCTTTTTTCAATTTCAACACTCAAATTGATAATTCTATGCCTCAATCATATCAATTTCATATATCAAATTGATATAATCAGCAATTTGACATCCTCTTAAAAATGTATTATTATGGATGCATAGAAAAGAGGCGAACGTATGTTTAAAAGTAAAGAAGAAAATGTAGAGGTATATTTTATCTGCTACAAAAAAGAAGAAATGGATCTTGTAGAAAGTTATTATGATGAGGTATTAGATATCCATTACTGGTATTTTAATGCTTATTTAGCTTATCAATCATGGTTAAAGAAATTTAAAGATTTAAAAAAAATAGGTGAGTTGTCAAAACAATTATTAATTGTGGCGGCAAGTAGATATCTCATTTATAAAATTGAAAATGATGAATTTGAAAATGAAAAAGAAAAGAAAAGGGTATTAAAAGATTTAGAAAAAATCAACAAACAACTAGAAATAATTATCAATGATGAAAACATTTTGACAAAATTGTAAAGTTTATAATAAAAAAATAGAAGAATGTGATAAAATAAAGGTAGGTGATAATATGATAAATGTTTATGAAGTAGTAGATAAAAAACTTATAAAAGCAAATGAAATAACAAAAGGAAGTTGGATTGATTTGATTAATCCAACTCCTGAACAAATAGATATAGTAGTAAATAATACGAACATCGATAAAGAAATATTAGTAAAGCTTTTAGATGAAGAAGAACTACCAAGAATTGAAAAACGCAAAGAAGAAACAGTGATTATTTTAGATACTCCATATATGCCAGATAATACCTATAAACATAAATATAAAACTAATCCTTTAGGAATTATCATTAGTGAAAAAGGTTATATAATAACTGTTTCTTTAAAGGAACAACCATTTTTAGATTACTTTAAGAACAATGAATTACAAAGTCTAAAAACAAAAGGAAAAAATAATTTTATTTTGCAAATATTTATTATGGTTGCAGGCATCTACCAAAGAGAGTTAACTAGTATTAATGAATACATTGATAGTAAGGAAAAAGCTTTGTTAAAATCAACTAATAACAAAGAATTAGTAAATCTTTTAAATGTAGAAAAAACATTAGTATATTTTATAACTTCACTAAAAGCTAATGAGATAGCTTTAGAAAAAATTGCTAAAGGAACAATTATAACGATTGAAAAAGAGGATGAAGAATTGCTGGAAGATGCGTTAATTGAGACTAAACAAGCAATAGAAACAGCCACAATATATAGAGAAATTTTATCAAGTATGACTGATACTTATGCAACAATTATATCTAACAACTTAAATGATGTAATGAAATTTTTAGCAGGAATAACAATTGTATTTTCTATTCCAACTATGGTGGCGTCCTTCATAGGAATGAACGTTCCACTGGGTAGTATTGGCGATTCTCCAGCGAGCTTTATTTTAATTATCATATTTTCAATACTATTATCTCTTTTAATAGCTTATATACTAAAAAAGAAAAATATGCTATAGCGACTGGTGCTCGGGGAGTTGCAGACTCATCCCTTAGCAAATGAATATTGAAAAATATATATAATAAACTAAAATATTAATGATGACTTCTTTAATATGACAAAGTATGCTGGTGAAGGCAATATTGGACATATTATTGCTGAAATAATGTTACATCTAAGCAATTAAATTACTTAATGTATAAAAAATTAATAATTAACATATATTTTAATAGTAAAATGATTTTACACTAATTGACAAAGACTAAACTATAGTGTAAAATAATAATGCAAGTGGAAGAGCAGTATTATTTCACTTGCATATGGGGCTTTAGCCAAGTGGTAAGGCATGGGACTGCAACTCCCCGAGCACCGGTTCAAATCCGGTAGGCCCCTCCAAATTGGAATATCAATTGAACATTTAGACTCAATTAAAGGAATAAATGTTCAATTTTTTTTATTAATTTGAAAATCTGCACTTTTTAATTTGCAGATTTAATTTTGTTAATAATTTCTTTATGATTAATGCTATTTAAATAATCTCTAGTATAAGGATTATCATTAGATAATTTTTCATGCTTTAAAGTCAAAATCTTAGTTACAGCATCATCAATTCTTTCTTCAGATATTTCCCCATTTAAAACCGCATTTTTAATAATTTCAATGGTATTTAGACTAAATTCAGGCATAAGTAAGATATCTACTCCAGCTAAAATAGCGTTTATATAAATCTCTTCCTGAGAGTATAAATTAGTTAAAGACTTCATATTAAGTCCATCGGTAATAACAAGTCCTTGAAAACCAAGCTCATCCTTTAATAAGTCTTGGATTAAAACTTTAGACAAAGTTGCTGGTGTATTATCTTTAGTAATGCTAGGAACAGCTATATGTCCAACCATAATTGCTTCTGCTCCATTTTCTATTGCTTGGATAAAAGGAATTAGCTCAAAATTCATAAGTTCTTCTTTTGTTTTAGTAACGATAGGTAAAGTATCATGGGAATCCTCTAATGTATCACCATGCCCTGGAAAGTGTTTATAAACAGAAATAACACCAGTATCTTGAAGACCACTAGCTAAAGAAATAGCCATAGTAGATACAATATCACTAGTTGTACCAAAACTTCTATCACCGATTACCGTATTATTAGGATTAGAGTAGATATCTAAAACTGGAGCAAAATCCATATTAATATCAAAAACTCTTAATTCTTCACCAATGACTTTTCCAACCTGGTAAGCAAAATCTTCATCACGAGTAAGTCCTATTTCATACATAGGAGGGATAATCGTAACTTCTTGATCACTCAAATTTTTAATTCTTTGTACTCTTCCCCCTTCCTGATCAATGGAAATAAACATAGGAATTTCGCTAGTACTTTTTATATCTGCGATAAGCTTTTGAGTCTGTTCATAATCTGAAAAGTTATTAGAAAATAAAATAAATCCACCAGGTTTAACTTGATTTAGTAAAGAAAAAAGTTCTTCAGTAACGCTCGTACCTTCATATGATACAATCAACATTTGTCCTATTTTTTCTTCTAAACTCATCTCTTTTAACTGTTCTTCTATCCTATTTTCTTTATCACTTTCCCTATTAGGAGTATTAATTTCTTTATTACAGCCACTAGCAATAAATAGCAAAACAAATAAAAAACAAAATAACTTTTTCATAATCTTACCTTTCTAATATATACTATCACAAATTATTATATCAAGTAAATAAAAGTTTATTAGAAAATGTATAAGATTTTTTTTATTTTTCATAATAAAAGTGGAGGTAATTATGAATAAAGAAGAATATCAAAAATTAGTAAAAAAATATGAACCAAAAGAAAATAAGTTTCAGAATGTTATTTATGCTTTTTTAATAGGTGGTTTAGTAGGTTTTATCGCTGAAGGATTAATAATTCTTTTAATGAATTTCTTTGATTTATCAAGAATTATCGCTGGAGCATGGACATGTTTAATTATCATTTTTGCAGCATCCCTTTTTACCGCTTTAGGTTTTTTTGATAATTGGATGAGTAAATCAAAAGCAGGATTATTAATACCAACAACTGGATTTGCACACTCTGTATCCAGCAGTGCTCTAGACTATAAAAGAGAAGGATTAATAACAGGTCTTGGTTCAAACTTTTTTAAGCTTGCTGGTAGTGTTATTCTATATGGAATTTTATCAGCATTCGTATTAGTGATTGTGAGAGTGATTATTGGTGGCTAGTAAGAAATTTAATAATGTATATATTAAAGACAATTTTAGTATAGTAGGGCCTTTAGAAAGAGATGGACTTTTAAAGAGTTATGACTTAGTTATGGAAGACTACTATTATGGAGAAAGAACTTTTGAACAAGCAGAAATCAAGATGCAAAAGATAGTATTAGATAATTTATTAAACAAAAATAAATTACCAGAAAGTAAAATAGATGTTTTAATAGGGGGAGACTTAATTAATCAAATATCCATATCTAGCTACAATGCATCTAAATTTAAAATTCCTTATTTAGGGGTATACAGTGCTTGTGCAAGTTATGCAGAAGAGCTTATAGTTGGAGCATCGCTAATTAGTGGTAAGTTAGCCAAAAACATAGTAGCCATTACTAGTTCTCATAATTTAAATGCTGAAAGACAATTTAGATATCCCGTAGAATATGGAGCAGTAAAAAAACATACTACAACCTTTACAACAACAGCCGCAGTATCTACCTTACTAACTAGTGAAACAACTAATATCAAAATAGAAAGTGCAACTATAGGAAAAGCGATAGACATGGGAGTGACAGATACGAATAATATGGGAGCAGTAATGGCTCCAGCAGCTGCTGATACCTTAAATACTCACTTAATGGAATTGAAGCGAAACATAAATTATTATGACTTAGTCTTAACGGGAGACTTAGGCCTAGTAGGAAAAGAAATATTCTTAGAAATGTTAAACAAAAATTACAATATTAATTTAAAGAAATATATGGATGCTGGTTGTGAAATATACACAAACTCTCAAGAAACATATGCTGGAGCAAGTGGACCAGTAGCCTTACCGCTAGTGTTATTTGACAAAGTATTATGCTGTAAAAGATATAAAAAAATATTAATTATTGCAACAGGCTCATTGCAATCTGTTCAACTAGCTAATCAAAAATTAGGAATACCAGGCATAGCACATGCCATAAGTTTGGAGGTAATATAATGACATTCATTTGGGCATTTATTATAGCAGGTACATTTTGTGCAATAGGACAAATTATTTTAGATAATACAAAACTAACTCCTGGCCATGTTACCTCTTTATTTACTGTTTTAGGAAGTATTCTTGCCTTTTTTGGAATTTATGATAAGCTAATAGACTTAGCAGGTGGAGGAGCAACTGCGATTATTTCCAACTTTGGTTATATGCTTTATACAGGTGCTTTAGAAGGATTTAAAGAGTTTGGCATTCTAGGTATTTTTTCAGGAATGTTAACTAAATCAAGTGTAGCTATAGTAGGATCAATTGTCTTTGCTTCTTTAGTAGCACTAATTTTTAAGCCAAAGGACTAAATAGTCCTTTTTATTTTGCATATTTTTTGGTATAATTTTAAATAGTAAGAAGGGACTAGTATGGCAAAAAAGAAATATAAAAATATAAAAGTAGAACAAGACGAACTAAAACCAATCGCAATTGGCGCATTTGAAAGTAGGAAAAAGACTTCTATTGGTACTTTCATTATTTTAACAATATTTGTATTAGTCGTAATATTTTTACCTCAAATTTCTGATGCGGTAAATGAATATTTAAATAAAACACCAACAACGCCAACAACACCAAATACACCAGACGAACCTGATGAACCAGATAATCCTGATGATGATGATAATGTAGACGAGACATTTTACGAATATATTGCAGGACTAAGAATTGATCGTGAGGATATAACTGTCAGTGATATCAACATAGATACTCAAAATTACACATTAACTTATAGTGTCACAAATAATGGAACTAACTATCAAGATATAGAAGAATTAAACTATTATATTGAAATTTATAATTCTGATCATACTTTAATTGAAAGAGTAAAATTAGCTACTAGCGTCTTTCTAGCAAGTGGAGCTTTTGAAACCTTTACTTGGAATATTTCTGAAGCTTCAGCAACTACTGTAGGATATTTGGTTTTAGTAAAGAAAACAGAAAATGATTATCCAGAAGTTGAGATTAATGCTGATAGTGAAGGCAATTCTACTTTAGTATGTACAAAAGCACATGAGACAGTCACTTATGAATTTACAGATGATAAATTAACTGACGTAACAAGTATAGTAGAATATCTTACCACAGATCCAGAATATACAGAAATTTACGAGACATACCAAACATTAGCAAATACGTATAATAGCACAACAGGTATAACCTCTAATTTCTTTATTAACACAGGTGGTTTCAATATAACTACAATTGTAAATCTAGAGGAAGCAACAAGGTCATACATATTTAATGCTGATACTTTTGAATTAGATACCGCAACTAAAGTAGTAAATTTTGAGATGGAAGCACAAGGATTTGATTGCAATTAGGACGTGATAATATGGAATATCAATTTAGTATTAATGATTTTGAAGGTCCTTTAGACCTTCTTTTACATCTAGTAAAAACTTCAAAAATGAATATTTATGATATTAATATAAAAATAATTATTGAAGAATATTTAAAATTTATTGAGAGCGAAAAAGAAAAGAATATTGATATAGCAAGTTCTTATTTAGTTATGGCCGCTGAATTAATTCATTTAAAAAGTAAGATGTTAGTAAATGATGAAGAAAAAGAAGAAGCGAGTGATGATGAATTTTCTATTACTTCTGAAGAAGATTTAAAAAGAAAAATTATAGAATATGAAAAATATAAAAAGATAAGTGAAAGCTTAGTTGAACTAGAAAATAAACGTAATAATTTTTATACCAAAAGTCCTATGAATTTAGATGAATTTATTGAAAAAGGAAATATTAATTTTGGTAGTGTAACAGTGAATGATTTAGTGGAAGCATTAAAAAAATTTAAAGAAAGGGAAAAACTAAATAAGCCTTTAAATACCAAAATTACAAAAAAAGAATATAGCATAGAAAAAAGAATTGATGATATAAGAAAGATTTTACAAGTAAGAGAAAAGATAGAATTTTTAGAATTATTTAGTGAATTAAATAGAGATTTTATTATTGTTACTTTTCTTTCTATTTTAACTATGAGTAAAAATGACGAAATTTTATTAACTCAAGAAGAAAATTTTAAACCAATCTTAATTGAAAGGAGAAATACTCATGAATAAATTAGGAATATTAGAAGGAATTCTTTTTGTTGTTGGAGACGAAGGAATTAATTTAAAAAATTTATGTGAAGTAATGAACATAGATACAGAAGAAGCGAAAAGTCTTTTACTTAAATTAAAAGAGAGCTATGAAAATGAAGAAAGAGGCATTCGAATCAGTTATCTTGGTGATGCTTTTAAATTAACTACTAAAGAGGAACATAAAGAATATTATCAAAAACTAGTTGAAAATCCAGAAGCAAACACTCTTAGTCCATCTAGCTTAGAAGTACTAGCAATTATCGCTTATAACCAACCAATTACTAGAGTGGAAATAGATACATTAAGAGGAGTAAGCAGCAGTCATATTATTAGAAGATTAGTAGCTAAAGGTTTAATCAAAGAAGCAGGAAAATCTAAAATGCCAGGTAGACCAAATTTATATCGAACAACAAGTGAATTTCTAGATTGCTTTGGCCTATCTAGTTTAAATGAATTACCAGAAATTGGAGAAGTTATAGAAGAAGACAATGAAAAAGAATTATTTACATCAATTTATAAAGAGGCCGAAAATGAAGTGGACCTTTAATAGAGAGTTAACATTAGAAAGCTTTACTAATCATGAAGAATTAACTTTAAGTTACTTATATTTTGAACAGGAAGAAATTAATAAAGAATATATTAATTTTGAAACATTAAGAGAAATAAGTTTAAAAAATGTAAATTAACAAATGTAACTTTTGATAATACCTTTTTTGGTAAAGTAAAATTTGAAAATTGTGAACTAAATAATGTTACTTTTAGTGGATGTAATTTAAGTAATGTAGATTTTGATAATTGCAAACTAATAAGCGTATCTATTTTTGAAGGTACAATAAGTAATTTAAGTATTGAAGAAAGCTTAATAGAATATTCCAAAATAGAAAATACGAAAATAGATAATTCATTATTTGATGATGCTAAATTTATGGAAAATATTCACAGACATAATAAATATGAAAATATTAAATTTTACAAGTGTAATTTTATTTCTGATAATTTTATTGATGCTAGATTTAAAGAATGTGATTTAAAAACAAGTCATTTTGAAGAAACAAAAATAAATTTAGATGATTTAATTACCTCTACATTATCTATATTAAATCTATTAGAAATAGTAAATACCAAAGGAATAATTATTGAAGAATAACTAAACTATGTTATAATAAATAATAGGAGGATTCTATGAGCTATATTGAATTAAAAAATGTAAAAAAGGAATATATAATGGGTGAAGTAAAAATAATTGCTGCCCATGATGTATCATTTGAAATAGAAAAAGGAGAACTAGTAGTAATATTAGGACCCAGTGGAGCAGGTAAGACTACAATTCTTAATCTTTTAGGTGGCATGGATAATGCAACAAGTGGAAGTATTATTGTTGATGGTGAAGAAATAACCAAATTAAAAAGAAAAGAATTAATTGGCTATCGTCGTAATAGTATAGGCTTTGTTTTTCAATTTTACAATTTAGTTCAAAATTTAACCGCTCTAGAAAATGTTGAACTTGCTGTTCAAATATGTAAAAATCCCTTAGATCCCACTACAGTATTAGAACAAGTTGGTCTAAAAGACAGAATTAACAATTTCCCAGCCCAACTATCTGGAGGAGAGCAGCAAAGAGTATCTATAGCAAGAGCAATAGCTAAAAATCCTAAACTATTATTATGTGATGAACCAACAGGTGCTCTAGACTCAAAAACAGGGATAAAAATACTAGAATTACTACAAAAATCTTGTAGAGAATTAGGAATGACTACAATTATTATTACTCATAATGCCATTATATCAGAAATAGCAGACAAAGTAATTCGCTTAAAAAACGGTACAATTGAAGAAATAAAGAAAAATAGGAAGCCAAAAAATGTAAAGGAGCTTGATTGGTAATGCGTCTTTTATACAAGCTCTCTTTTACTAAAATGCGAAAGAGTATAGGTAGATTTTTATCAGTATTATTTATTGTTGCCTTAGGAGTAGGCTTTTTTGCAGGACTTAGAGAGACAACACCAGATATAGAGACTACGCTAGATAATTATTATGATGAGCATAATTTAATGGATTTTAAAATTGTTAGTACAGGCGGACTAACAGAAGATGACGTAACTAGTTTAAAAGAATTAGAGAATGTTGAAAAAGTAATTCCTAGTTATTCTGTCGATGTATTAATTAGTGGGGAAGAAGTTAGAGTCCATGCCATAGAAGAAGAAATAAACAACGTCATTTTAAAAGAAGGAAGAATGCCAGGAAAAAATAATGAATGCATTGCTGATTCTACTAAATACCAAATAGGAGATACTCTTACCATTACAAAAGAAAGTATAGAAGGAATACTTACAACTAAAGAATACAAAGTAGTAGGTCTAGCTGATTCTCCTCTTTACTTAAGCAGACAAATGGGAATTGCTAGCATTGGAACTGGTGAATTAGAATCTTTTATTTATGTACCAAGAGAGAATTTTAATTATGAATATTATACAGAAATTTATCTAACTGCTAAAGGTACCCAGGGTGAAATAGCATATGAAGATTCTTATGAAGAATTAGCTAATATTTTACTAGCTGAACTAGAAGAACTAGCTCCCATAAGAGAAACAAAAAGATATGAAGAGATATTAGAAGAAGCAACTATAGAAATTAGAAAGATTGAAACAGAAGCAAATGAAGAAATAGCCAAAGCTGAAGAAGAACTAAATAATGCTTTACAAGAAATCAATAACGGTAGAACAGAAATAGAAAATGCCAAAACAGAATTAAACAACACAGAGAACGCTTTAAACAAGCAAGAAAAAAATGGCTTAACTGAAATTAATAATGCTCGTACAACTTGGGAACAAAACTATAATTTATTTATAGCGACTTTAAATAATGCTGGTTTAACTATTGATACTTTACAGTCAACTTTAGATGCCTTAAATAGTCAAATTGCCAATATAGAAGAAATATTAAACACGCTTCCAGAAGATGATCCAAACTATGCAACATATAAAGCAACTTTAGATAGTTTAAATATTGAAAAGGCTAACTTAGAAACATTAATTACCACTAAAGAAACACTAGAATCAAGTAGAGAAGAAATTGATACAAATGAGACTAACTTAAAAGAGCAAATTGCTAGTGCCAGAAAGGAAATAGCAAGTGCTAGAAGCGAAATAGAATCTAATGAAAATGAATTAGACACAGCTTATACGGAATATTTAAATGGAGTAAATGCATTAAATGAACAAAAAGAAGAAGTAGAAAGAGAAATTGCTGATGCCAAAAAAGCCTTAGAAGAAATAGAAAAACCAGAATGGTATTTACTTGATAGAACAGACAACAATGGTTACTCTAGTGTATGGGATGATGCTTTAAAAGTAGATGCTATAGCAGGAATATTTCCAATCTTCTTTATTATTGTTGTAGCTTTAATGTGTTTCAACACAATGAACCGAATGGTTGAAGAAGAACGTGGCGAAATAGGAATTTTAACTTCACTAGGATATGGTAATTTTAGTATAATTAATGGCTACTTATTTTATATCTTTTTTGCAACAGTAATAGGTGTTACAGTAGGATTACTTGTTGGTTATACTTTAATACCAAATGTAATTTACAGTATTTATAATGCTAATTACATTTTACCAAAACTAGAAATTAATATGAAATTATTACCTTTCTTTATTATAATTTTAATTACTTTAGGACTTATGTCAATAATTGCAATTGTCTCATGTTTAAAAGAGTTAAAGCTTGTTCCAGCCGAAATATTAAGACCAGCATCTCCAAAGAAAGGAAAAAAAGTATTTTTAGAACACATCAAATTCATATGGAAAAGACTATCATTTACAGGGAAAGTAACAGCCAGAAATATGTTTAGATACAAAAAAAGAATTATTATGACTATATTAGGAGTAGTTGGTTCTACAGCACTTTTATTAACAGGATTTGGCTTACGTGATAGTATAAGTGGACTAGCCGACCTTCAATATGGTAAAATTAATCATTACGATGCTTTACTAGTACTAACAAACTCTTATAGTGAAACAAATACTGAGCTATCAGAGCATTTAGCAAGTGAAGAAATAACTGAATATATGCCAATTTATCAAGCGTCATTTACTTTTGAAGCAAATAGTTTATCACATGATGTTTACTTAATTGCTATATCAAGTTCTGATGAAATAGACGAGTTTATAACCTTTAATAGTAAAGTAAATGATGAATTTGTATTCCCAGAAGATGGGGTTGTAATTAGTGAAAAAATGGCAAGCCTATTAGATGTAGAAATAGGAGATTTTATTAAGTTAAGAAACAGTAACAATGAATTAGTGGTACTACCTATATCAGAAATAGTAGAAAATTATACAATGCATTATGTATATATGAATGAAGCAACTTATGAAAAATATTTTGAAACAGAATTAGAATACAACATGATCATGGCAAATTTAAGCGATGAAGCAAACCATGATAATTTAGCAAGCAAGTGGATGGATGCTGGTTTAATTAGCACAATTAATTTTACCGAAGATAATATTGAAATATTTGATAATATGGTAGGAGGATTAAACTTAATTGTATTACTAATTATTAGTGCTTCTTGCATGTTAGCTTTCATTGTTCTTTATAATTTAACTACAATTAATATAGCCGAAAGAATAAGGGAAATATCAACATTAAAAGTATTAGGCTTCTATGATAAAGAAGTATCTAGTTATGTTTATAGAGAAACACTATTCTTAACAATCATAGGAATTATATTAGGTTTAGTAGCAGGTATTTTCTTACATATGTATGTTATTAATGTTGCAGAAACAGACAATATCTTATTCTTACATGATATTTTATGGCCAAGCTACATATACTCATTCTTAATTATTGTTTTCTTTACCATCATAGTGCAAATTATAACTAACAGAAGATTAAAGAAAATAGATATGGTTGAATCCTTAAAATCAGTAGAATAACAAAAATGATATGAACCCCGTTTCTTGAACATAGAAACGAGGTTTTTATATGTCAAAATTAAGTTATTAAGATAAAATTAATTTATATAGAGAAAGAAAAGAAAGAATATCATTGAAAAGTTTATTAAAAAATATAATATACGCGAGAATATAATCGAATATATGGTAAGTTTAATAGATAAAAATGGAATAAATATTTTAAGAACATAAAAAATAAAGTCCACTATAAAGTAATTTTATGATAGAATAAAAAAAAGAAGGAGTTAAAATATGTCTAATATAATAAAAACAAAAGAACAATTACAAACATTAAAAGATACATTAAGCTATTTAAAAAATCATGAAATAAACAAAGCTTTTTTAGAAGAAATATTAACATACTTAGGGCCTAAAAATAATGGAGATTTACTAATTAATTATAATATTAGAGAAAAAGGAATAATAACTGCTCAATTTGTTCCTTCTATAAAAAGTATAAATATATCTATAAATAAAATAAATAGTTGGTTAGAAAATAATGCTCAAAGTTTTGAATTAAATGATAATGATAATATCCTAAAAGGTTATTTATTTCTATATGTGATTACTCATGAAATAGAACATGCTTATCAATATCTAATAGGCGAAAGTATTATAGAAGCTCCAAATAATATTTTAAAAGAGGCATATAAACATTTAATGGATTTATTAAATCCTCCAAAATATATACTACCTCATCCTATTAAACAAACTAGAGGGGCTATATCAACATTTCTTTATAAAGCAAGACAAAATTACTATCTTTTAGAACGTAATGCTAATATTGAAAGTATGGACTTAATTAGTAATTTAGCTAAAGAAGAAGGCAGGAAGGAAATTTATGAGCTTTTTCTTAAGATGAAAGATATGTTTTTAAGATGTGGATACATAAAAAGCAATATGGGAAGTATAGAAGAAACATATAGAGAAATTTTGATGTATGATAAATTTAAAAAGTTTACTCATGAAATAGATTTATCAGAAGAGGATAAAATGCATTTAGGATTAGGTATTAGTGAGGAGGCAAGAATAAGAATTTTATCCAAGAAAAATAAAAAATAGAAAGAAGGAATAAATATGTTAGAGAAAATTGAAGTGCTATGTCACAGCAGTATTAAAATAACCAAAGGAGTTATTATTTATTTTGATCCATTCAAAATAAAGAAAGAATATCATGATGCTGATCTAATATTTATTACCCATAGTCATTATGATCATTTTAGTCCTGAAGATATTAACAAAGTAAGAAAAGAAGGAACAATAATTATAGCTACCGAAGACTTACTTGACAAGCTATTAACATTAGGATTTACAAAAGAAAGTATAATAATAGTAAAGCAGAATGAAAACTTTAATGTAAAGGATATAAATTTTAAAACCATCCCAGCCTATAACACAAATAAAAATTTTCATCCAAAAGAAAATAATTGGGTAGGGTATTTATTAACACTAGATAATACAACCTATTATATAGCGGGAGATACAGACATTACCAAAGAAAACAGAAAAGTAAGATGCGATGTAGCATTTGTACCAATTGGAGGAACATATACAATGACTGTTGAAGAAGCAGCAAAACTAATTAATGAAATAAAACCAAAAATTGCTATTCCCACTCATTATGGTGAAATAGTAGGGGATACAAATGATGGAGAGAGATTTGTAAAATTAATCAATACAGACATTGAATATAAAGTTTTTATAAAATAAAGTAGAAAGTTATGGAAGAATTAATAACCTTCTTTAAGAAAATAAAACCAGAATATATAAAAGTTAGGAAAAATTCAATAAAGTAAAGGAGTTGTTAAATAATTAAAAAGCAATTTCCTTTTTCCAAATATTCTTTACACATTTAAGTTTTTCTTCTAAGCTTTCTTCTTTCAAAGTTTAAGAAAATATACATTTTTAGAATTAAAATAGGTTGATAATTCTCAAAACTAATATTATTTTACCGATCTAGTATTCTTTAATAAATATGATAAATTTTATATTTTAATAATGTTAAATTGCGGCATTGAAGAAAATATTGAACTTTAAAATAAAAATGCTTGAAGTACAAACATTTATATGATAGACTATTTATAGTGATGCTATGATGAAACAAAACAAATTAGTTCTTCCTGTTTTAAAATGGGTTGGAGGAAAAAGACAATTATTACCTATTATACATAAACATTTACCAAAGTTAAGCAATACTGCTACTTATTATGAGCCTTTCATTGGCGGTGGAGCAGTTTTTTTCGATTTACAACCATCAAAGGCAGTAGTTAATGACATCAATCATGAATTAATAAATGTTTATCAAACAATTAGAGATGATGTTGAAAAACTAATTGCAGAATTAAGTAATGAAAATAAATATGCAAATACATCGGAATGCTACTATAAAATAAGAGAGTTAGATCGCAATCCTGATGTTTATAATAAACTAAGTAATATAGAAAAAGCAGCTAGAGTTATTTACTTAAATAAAACCTGTTATAATGGACTTTATCGTGTAAATAGTATGGGTGAATTTAATTCTCCTTTTGGAAGGTATAAAAATCCAAGTATTATAAATGAAATTGGTTTAAGAGCTGTTAGCAAATATTTTCGTGAAGCAGATATTACTTTTCGAAATATGGATTTTGAAGACGCATTGGAAGGAATAAAAAAAGGTGATTTTGTGTATTTTGATCCCCCTTATGTTCCTCTTTCAACGACCTCTAACTTTACAGGGTATAATGAAAGTGGTTTTGGCTTTGAGGAGCAGGAGAGATTAAAACGTTTATGTGATAAGCTTACTGATCAAGGTGTCCATATTTTATTATCCAATTCTGATTGTGATTATATTCGAAAGTTATTTTCAGATAAAAAGAGATATACAATTATAGAAGTAAAAGCTAAAAGAAGTATTAATAGTATAAGTTCAGCAAGAGGGGAAATAAGTGAGGTGTTAATTATTAATCATGTCAGAGTTTAAATATAATGAGGAAGCATGGGAAAAAATATTTAGTGATTACCATATATTAGAAGAAATAAATGAAAAAGGTTTTTTTAAAATCACTTCTGAAGAAATTAATAAATATAGACAAGCTAGATTAATGACAAAATTTGATAATAGTGAAGCTATACCTACAATATTGAGTAGGAACAATCTTTCAATTTTACCAATTAGTGGTAATAGTTATATGATTTCTACTTTTAAGACATATCATAAACTTGAACAAGCATCAGAAAATGTTATTAGAGTTGATTTTCCACAATATATTGAAAGTATCGATTATAATAAAATTACTAGTGAAGCCTTAGCTTTAAATTGTGCTTACATTACTAAGATATTAGAAGATTTTTTAGAAGAAGAAAATCTGGTACCTACAGTAAGTGGAAAAATGGGATCTGGAGATTTTTGCTTTCAAATAGGAAATTTGAAAAATAATGAAAACATTTCAGTAGAAGTAAAAAATTCACGAATTGAAATAGACGGTGGATATGAAGGAATGAATAGTTTAGCTATAATTGAAGCTAAAAATAAAATATCATCAGATTTTTTGGTTAGACAACTTTATTATCCATACCGACTATGGAAAGATAAAGTAAGTAAGAAGGTTAGACCTATCTTTATTATTTATTCCAACAGTGTATTTACTTTATATGAATACCGTTTTAATGACGATAATAATTATTCATCTATAGAATTGGTAAAATGTCGGGAATACAGTATTGATGATACAAAAATTACTTTTGATACAATTAAAGATATTTATGATAATATTCATGAATTTGTAGATGAACCAGAAGTACCTTTTCCTCAAGCAGACAATTTTAATCGAGTAATTAATATTTGTGAATTAGTACGTGATAATGAAATAAATAAAAAAAATGTAAGAGATAATTATGAATTTGTAGAAAGACAAGCCGACTATTACACTAATGCGGCAATATATTTAGGATTAATTAAGAGAAAAGGTGATTTTTTTGAATTAACTTCTGTTGGTAAAGAAATTTTTAACATGAATTATAAAAAAAGACAAATTGAATTTATTAGAAGAATTTTATCTCATAAAGTTTTTTATGAAGTTATGAAAATATATTTTGAACAATCAGAAGTACCATCAAACAAGACAGTAGTGGATTGTATGAAAAAATGTAATTTATATCATGTGGTTAGTAATGAAACTTTTTATCGCAGGGCATCAACTATAAAATCTTGGATTGATTGGATTATTGATTTAGTTAGAGAAGAACTTGATTAGTTCTTCTTTCGTATTTTAAGGAGGTTTCGACATGATTCTACAACCCAAAAATTTTAACTTAGAGACAACAAGTATTTGGAGTTTTAAAGACCGTGGAGAATGGGCAACTCACAAAGGAGATTATAGAGGAAATTGCAGCCCTTATGTTTTACGTAATTTATTACTTAAGTATACCCAAGAAAATGACTTAGTGCTAGATCCTTTTTGCGGAAGTGGTACTGCTTTAATAGAATGTAAATTGTTAAAACGTCATGCGATAGGCTTAGATATTAATAGTAATGCTATAATGCATACTAAAGAAAAATTAGAATTTAAATATCACGAGAGTTATAATCCTAAGCTGTATTGTTTAAATTCTATTAATTTAGATAAAGTAGTTAGTAAAGAAAGTGTGGATTTTATTTTTATTCATCCTCCATATGCTAATATTATTCAATACAGTCAAAACATAAATGGTGATTTATCTAGATTATCTATTGATGATTTTTTACAGCAAATGGAAATATTTTCAAAAAAAAGCTTTAATGCTCTGAAAAAAAATAAAATTTGTACTATTTTGATTGGAGATATAAGGAGAAATGGCAATATAATTCCTTTAGGATTTAATATTATGAATATTTTTATAAATGCAGGTTTTCAATTAAAAGAAATAATTATTAAAGAACAACATAATTGTACATCAACAAAATACTGGAAAAATAAAAACATAAATTTTTATTTATTAGCACATGAATATATTTTTATATTAAAAAAGTGAAAAAATATGGAATAGTAACTTTTCGCATAAAATAAAAAAATGACTCCTTTCAAAGTTTAAGAATATATTTTTATTATACATTCTTTTTCTAACTTTTTGAAGCCACTTCATTTCCCTCTGGTGCCCTTTTGGTGGAAGTATAACAACCACTAGGCATAAATTTATAGGTAGTAATAACTACTAACTGATATAATTATACTATAAATTTTAAATTTTTTGTTAAAAATTATTAAACACATTGAAAAATATGTTATAATTATAATGAAAGTGAGGAAAATTTATGGATGAACATATGAGAGAAAAAGAAATGGCTAGAATGCAAGCTGATGAAGATGCAAAAAGACAAGAAGAAGCGAGAATGATGGCTAAATTAAACGGAACTTCTCAACCTATCAATTTAAACCACCAAACTATGGTTGAATTTGATGAGCATATGAGAGAAAAAGAAATGGCTAGAATTCAAGCTGATGAAGATGCAAGAAGACAAGAAGAAGCGAGAATGATGGCTGAATTAAACGGGAATTTTGATTATGCTGATGACATATCTGAAGAAGTGGTTCATAAAAGAAGATAAGTATAATTTTTGCTTTGTTTTATGCTTTACAAAAATTATGCTTAAAAAGGTTTTAAAAAAGGGAGTGTTCCTTTTTCACACCGTTATTGACACTGTCAATAGCGTAGTGTGTTACCATTTCGACAAAATGGTCTTTTATCACGAGCTGTAGCTCGTTTTTTAAATATCAAAATCTCTATCATCATATTCATAATTTTTTGTGTATAAATAATCATTTATTTCTTCTTCTCTTGTTGTATTATCTGCTATGTCGTGTAAATCTTCATTATCGTAAAGATTATTTTTGTGATATTCTTTTATTTCAGTAATTACATCATCTTTGTCTTTTTCAGTTCCAATTTTTAATAATCGTTTAAAGAATTTTTTTAGTGCTTGTAAAATCGTTTTAAGTAAATCAAACAAGTTATCATAATCTTGTTGTAATTCTTTATTTTTATTTTCTAATAATTTGACTTCAACCTTTATATTATCCCTTTCTTGTTCTATATCTTTATATGTTTGTGTGTAATCAGTTAGTTCTTTAAAAAGTGCTTGATTTCTAGGCATATCTTTAATAACTCTTTTTGATGTATGCATAAAGTTATTTAGTGTATCGTAGGTATCTTTATCAATTTTAACTTCTTTTCCACTTATGGTTGGTTTAGCAGTTTTTAATTTTTCTTCTAGTATTTCATAATCTCTTGTCATAAGATAGTTTTGTTTTTCCATACGAGTATCTAACTTTTTTGTAATTTTTTTAAATTCTTTTATTGAAATATGCTCGTTATCGCTGTTTTTAATGCCTCTTTTTAGGTCAAAACCTTTGTCTACTAGTCTTTGGTGGTATTTGTCTTGAAGTTCGCTTAAATGGGCATTAGATTTAATATATTCCTTTTTAGATATAGTATATTTTTTAGTATTAGTTCTTTTATCAAATTTTCTAATTAAGGGAACAACTACACAATGAATATGTGGTGTTTTTTCATCCATATGCAGAGTGGCATGTAATATTTGTTCTTTTGTATAACCTAAATCTTCACAAACAAATTCCATACAAGTATCAGCCCATTTTTTGATTTGTCTTTTATTCATATCTTTAAAGAAATCAGTATCACTAGTAAATAGTAATTCATCTGCAACTACATTATTTGCGTCATCTACCATTTGTTTAAATGTTTTCTTTCTATCATCTCTCATTGTTTCCATCCGTTTATCGTGTTCTTTTTTATATTCTTTTGTTAAGTTATAAAAACCTTTAATGTATTTTTCAGAAAGTGGTACAAGTTCAATATTATTTTTAGTTTTTGTAATATCTATATCGGGGTTAGATTTATATGATTTTTTCTCTCGTTTGTTGTGCGATCCGATTTGTGCTAAATCTGCTATTTTATATATTGGCTCAACTCTAAATATCGCATAACTCATTATCACACATCTCCTTAAACTTCTCAAAGAAACCTTTATAAAGTTGCTCGCCATTTATATTTTTAATATCACTTAAATCAATAGTTATAATTCCAAGTTTTAATTTTTCATCTTTATATTTCTTTTTATCGTTAATAGCAATAATTCTAACTATTTTTTCAATATCTACATTTGAAGTAAAACTTATATCGTTTAAATCATCATCTGGCTCAACAAAGTAATAATTTAATTTATAATCGCTACCTAGTGTTTCTACTAGTTTATTAAAGTAATTTTGTGCTTGTTCTGTTGTTTTTAATTCTTTATTCATAGGTAGTGAATAACCATAGTTATCTTCAAATAGAAACCAATTTAAAGGTAGTCCATAATCTTGATTATAGTTAATCATATCTAGTAAGAAACTAGTTCTAAAATGTGTTTCTTTAACTATTGTTTTATCATCTTTTCTTTCTACTACTAAATTATCAATGTAAGTAGATATTATTCTTTGTTTTTCTTCTCTTGATTTATTTAACCAACCATAGATATTAGCAAAAAACTTCTCGGGTTTAGCAAATGTATCAATGTTATGTTTATCTTGTAAAATAAGTAAATCATCAACTGTAAAACTTAAATTTTCATATTGTCTTTGTTCTTGAAACTTTTTCTCTAAATCGTTCTTTTGAAATTCAATGTGTTTAATCTCTTTATCAAAATCATCAAGTTTTAATACACCTTTGATATAAGCAGTTTTAATTCTATCTAATTGTTTGTCTAAATCTTTAATTTGTTTGTCATAGTCTATTTGTTTATTATCGAATTTAGATTTAATAAATGGTGTGTAATAATCATTTATAAGTTCATCAGTTTTAGTAAGTTCAATAACTGCTGCTAACATATTTTCTTCTATTTCTTGTTCTTTGAAGTTAGTTTTACAATGTTCGCATTTATAGTAATAATATTTATTTCCATTCTTTTTAGTTGTAGCACTTCCACCTAGAAATCTGCCACATTTAAAACATACTAATTTGTTTGTAAATAAATAAATGGCTGTTCTTTCATAGTGTCTTGCATTTCTTAATTTTTGACTTTGGCAATTATTCCATTTTTCTTTTGATACTATTGGCTCTACAACATTTTCATAATATGTAGGATGCTTTGTTCTTTTACCATTTACAAAATCACCTTTATAAAGTTCATTTGATAATATCTTTTGAATAGTAGAGTCATACCAATTAGTTTTTCCTAATACTTGTTCTTTATTAAAGATATTAGCAATAGTTTGATGACTTTTTCCCTCTAAATATAAATCAAATACTCTAACAATAACATCTTTCGTTAATGGGTCAGGTACTAACTTTTTATTATCTCTTGTAAAACCTAATGGAGCACGATTTGGAATGTGTCCTGATTTAATGGCACCTACCATACCAAACTTTGTTCTTTCAGAACATTTTTCTATTTCATTTTGAGATACACTTGTCATTATTCTCATAACCATTCTACCATTTGAAGTAGTAGTATTAGATTCATCAGCCATACAATCAATATCACACTCATAATCATTAGCAAACTTCATAAGTTTTTCAATGTCATAAACAGAACGAGTTAATCTATCTAATTTAAAAGCAACAATAACATTAATCTTTTTATCTTTAACATCTTGCATCATTTCTTGATATGCTGGTC
>ERZ1643251.1462-NODE-1462-length-26697-cov-7.802868_pt1 | contig 26697 bp, 28 predicted proteins | sample MGYA00579261_ERZ1643251 | MGnify/ENA primary metagenome ERZ1643251 (study PRJEB29033, sample SAMEA4952267) | chicken gut metagenome | biome: Broiler Chicken; feature: Gastrointestinal Tract; material: Caecum | place: Ireland | collected 2018 | study: Broiler... | reverse complement strand
GGAGGAGGAGGAAAAAACCTTGACGGGGATTTAACAAAAGCGGCAGGCTCCCGGGTTCGGCCGGAAAGTGGGGATCCCGGGTTCGGCCGGAAAGTGGGGAAGCCTTGCCAATGCCGGGAAAACATGGTACAATAACCTGTATTTTGGTGATAGGAGGGTGCTCCCATGTGACGACGGACGGCAGGAAGACAGCGGCAGACAACCATTACGATCGGGAGGGATCCTTTTGTCAAATTTGGAAGCGGAAATCAAGCGGCGGCGGACCTTCGCCATCATCTCGCACCCCGACGCCGGTAAAACGACACTGACGGAGAAATTCCTGCTCTACGGCGGGGCCATCGCCCAGGCGGGGGAGGTCAAGGGCAAGCGGGCCCGGGCCGCCACCTCCGACTGGATGGAGATCGAGCGCCAGCGAGGCATCTCCGTCACCTCCTCGGTGATGCAGTTCCAGCACGGCGGCTACTGCGTCAACATTCTGGACACCCCCGGCCACCAGGATTTCTCCGAGGACACCTACCGCACCCTCATGGCCGCCGACTCGGCCGTCATGGTCATCGACGGGGCCAAGGGCGTGGAGCCCCAGACCCGGAAGCTCTTCAAGGTCTGCGCCATGCGGAAGATTCCCATCTTCACCTTCATCAACAAGATGGACCGGGAGACCCGGGACCCCCTGGAGCTGTGCGAGGAGGTGGAGAAGGAGCTGGGCATCGACACCTACGCCGTCAACTGGCCCATCGGCTGCGGCAAGGAGTTTAAGGGGGTCTACGATCGGCAGCGGAGCCAGGTCATCCTCTTCTCTGGCGAGGGCCACGGCAAAAAGGCCGCTGCCACCGAGGTCCGCCTGGATGATCCCCAGCTCAAGGACCTCATCGGCGAGGAGCGCTGGCGGGTCCTCCGGGACGAGGTGGAGCTGCTGGGGGCCGGCCGGGAGTACGACCTGGAGGCCGTCCGGGCGGGGAAGCTGAGCCCCGTGTTCTCTTTGGCTCCGCCCTCACCAACTTCGGCGTGGAGCCCTTCCTGGAGCACTTCCTGGAGATGACCACCCCGCCCCTCAACCGGATGTCGGACTGCGGGGAGATCGACGCCTTCTCCCCGGACTTCTCCGCCTTCGTCTTCAAGATCCAGGCCAACATGAACAAGGCCCACCGGGACCGCATCGCCTTTCTGCGGGTGTGCTCCGGCTGCTTTGAGCGGGAACGGGAGTACTACCACATGCAGAGCGGCAAGAAGCTGCGCCTGAGCCAGCCCCAGCAGCTCCTGGCCGCCGAGCGGGAGATCATCGACGAGGCCTACGCCGGGGACATCATCGGCGTGTTCGATCCGGGCCTCTTCTCCATCGGCGACACCGTCACCGTGCCGGGGAAGAAGTTCAAGTTCCTGGGCATCCCCACCTTCGAGCCGGAGCACTTCATGCGGGTGAGCCCCATGGACACCATGAAGCGCAAGCAGTTCATCAAGGGCACCGAGCAGATTGCCCAGGAGGGCGCCATCCAGATCTTCAAGCTGCCCTACGCCGGCATGGAGGAGGTTATCGTGGGGGTGGTGGGCACGCTGCAGTTTGACGTGTTCGAGTACCGGATGAAGAGCGAGTACGGCGTGACCCTGCGCATGACGGGGCTTCCCTACGACCACCTGCGGCGGATCAGCGCCTGCCCCGGGGACCCCAAGGACCTGACCCTCTGCGCCGACGCGGCGCTGCTGGAGGACTTTAGGGGCCGCAGCCTCATCGCCTACAGCGGGGAGTGGCCCGTGGGCTATCTCCTCAAGCACAACCCCGGCCTGGAGCTCAGCGAGTCCCTGTCGGAGTGAGCCCCATTTGATCATTCGTGAAAAAACACCGCCGGGGACCTCCCCGGCGGTGTTTTTATATCTATGAAAGGTGGTTACCACCCCAAGATGGCGTTGATGGCGAAGTACACCATCAGCACCAGGACCGCCGCCCCTATGCTGCCGGCGATGATCAGGTACCACTTCACGAACTGCTTGGCCTTCCCCACGTCGCTGTAGATGGAGTCCAGCTTCTCGCTGTTGATATTCTTCTCCCGGACCTCCTGCACGTCCACGTCCTTCACCAGCTCGTCCAGGGTCAGGCCGAAGTAGTCGCTGAGCAGGACCAGCCGCTGGAAGTCCGGGTAGGACTGGCAGGACTCCCACTTGGAGATGGTCTGGCGGGAGACCTTCAGCTCCGCCCCCAGCTCCTCCTGGCTCAGGCCCTTGGACTTCCTTAAATTGATCAGCTTCTCGTTAAAGTTCATGGTCACATCCTCGATTTTTCTGGTCTGGTCTTACGGCCGTGGGAAGAGTATACCAGCGCCGGGGCAAAAAAGGCAACCAACAGTCGTTGGCAATCTGTCAACCGCCGCTGACAGGGCGAAAACAAGGCAAAAAAGGTCCCGGCCGCCGGTCCTTTTGGCCCGCCATTTTTTCCCGCCGGGATGGCGGGCCCTCCGCCGGCGCATACTAGCCCTTGAGGTGAAGAAGCATGAAAAGAGGGCTGGCCCGGTACGGGCCGATTTTTTTGGCTATCCTGCTGCTCACGGCCTGCGGCGGGGGAAGCGCCGTCAGTGCCGGCGGCGGCGCGGAGATCCCGGAGGAGATATTGGGGGAGCTGGATGAGGAGACCCTGGAAGGACTGGTGGAGGGGCCCAAGTACGTGGCCCTCACCTTCGACGACGGACCCCGGCGGGACACCACCAGTGTCCTCCTGGACGGCCTGCTGGAGCGGGGAGTCTCCGCCACCTTCTTTGTCATCGGCCGGCAGATCCCCGGCAACGAGGACCTGCTCCGCCGGATGCGGGCGGAGGGCCACCAGGTGGGCAACCACACCTACGACCACACCCGGCTGCTGGAGGCGGAGCCGGAGGAGGTGGTGGAGGAGATCCACAAGACGGAGGTGCTGCTGACGGAGCTGCTGGGGGAGGGGGACTACTGGCTGCGCCCGCCCTACGGGGCCATTGACGAGACCCGCTCCGCCCTGGTGGAGACCCCCATGAGCTACTGGACCGTGGATCCGGAGGACTGGAAGCTGCTGGACGCCGCCAAGGTGGCGGACCACGTGGTGAGCCACGCGGAGCCCTGGGGGATCCTCCTCCTCCACGACTTCTACCCCACCAGCGTGGAGGCGGCCCTGGAGATCGTGGACCGGCTCCAGGGGGAGGGCTACACCTTCGTCACCGTGGAGGAGCTCTTCCGCATCCGGGGCGTGACGCCCCAGGCGGGCCTCCTCTACGCCTCCCCGGACCGGCTGCGGCCCCTGGAGGCAGGTTGAGCGGCGGTTGAAAAACTGACCCGCCCCTTCAACATCCGCTCCATTGCGGGCTCCGCCCCGGTGTGGTACCATGACAGTGGGCCCCAAAACCCGGCGGGACGCGCGCTCCCCGCTGGAGAAAAGGAGCGGATTTGCGTATGACACATGAGAGTATGGGAAAACGGATTCAGCGGCTGCGGCGGGAGCGGGGACTGACCCAGGAGCAGGCCGCCGAGGCCCTGGGCGTCACCGCCGCGGCGGTGAGCAAATGGGAGACCACCGCCGCCTCCCGGACCTTCCTGCTGGGCAGCTTCCGCCAGGCTCTGGCGGAGGACGAGACCTTCCGGCCCTTGCGGGACACCCCCGCCTTTCAGGCCCTGCTGGCCCGGCTGGCGGAACCCGGGGAGAAGGCATAAGCACCGGGAGCGCCGCCCCTACAGGGGCGGCGCTCCCGGTGCTTATGGCCTTATTTAGGATCGGACCGCCAGCTCCTCCGCCAGGTACTGGATGACCCCCCGGCGGGTCAGGATGCCGCACAGGGCACCGCGGCTGTCCACGATGGGGACGAAGTTCTGCTCCAGGATGAAGGCGATAACCTGCTCCCGGTCGGCGTCGATCTGCAGAGACGGACAGAAGTCCTTGCGCACCAGCTCGGTTACCCGGTGGTGCTCCATGTGCTGTGTGTCCGTGGTCCCAGCCGCCATGACGAAGTTGAGGAAGTCCCCCTCGCTGACGGTGCCGACGTAGCGGCCTTCACCGTCCACCACGGGAATGGCGGTGTAGCCGTGACGGTGCATGACCTCCCAGCCCTGGCGGACGGTCTGGTTCTCCCGCAGAAAGACGGTGCTCACCTTCGGGATCATGATCTTTGCTAGATTCATAGGTACCTACCTCGCGGGGCGCTGGGGCCCCGCTGCCTCCGGCTTTATGTGTTTTTGATGACGATCTGCTCGATGACGTCGGCGGCGTGCTCGCACAGGTCACAGCAGTGCTCCAGGCCCTCGTACACCGTCTTGGCCCCCAGCAGGGTCTTATAGTCGATGCTGGAGCCGAAGAGGCTGTGGATGGCCTCGGTGTAAATGGTGTCCGCCTCGCTCTCAATATCATTCACCCGGACCAGGAGGGCGTGGAGGGGGCCGGGCTTCTTGAAGTTTTTCAACTCGCCTGCGGCCTCATCCAGCACCTTCACGCACTGGTTGACGATCTGGGACAACTCGGCGGTCTTCTCCGGGATCACGTCGATGCGGTACATGTAGATGTTGAGAATCACCTCGTCCAGGCCGTCGGTGATGTCATCGATGATTTGCACCAGGCGCAGGATGTCGTCCTGGTCGATGGGGGTGATGAACTCGGTGGAGAGCTTGTTGAGGATGTCGTGGCGGATCTCGTCGGCGGTGTGCTCGATCTCGTGCATCTGGGTGCGGTAAGCGTTGATGCTCTCGGCGTGGAACTTGCACAGAATCTCCTCCAGCAGGTTGGAGGCCTCCACGCAGTAGGAGGTCTGCTTTTTGATGAGCTCGAAGTAGTTGTTGCTTTTCTTAGCCATGGTTCCCTTCTCCTTACGCGAATATCAGTAGAAACAGTTTCGCCATCCCAAAGCCCAGCAGGCCGCAGCCGGGGAAGGTGCATACCCAGGTGAGGACCAGGTCCTTCACCACGCTCCAGTTGACGTTGCGCATCCGCCGGGCGGCGCCCACGCCCATGATGGCCGTGGTCTTGGTGTGGGTGGTGCTGACAGGAATGCCGGTCAGCGACGAGAGCAGCAGGCACAGCGTGGCAGAAAAATCCGCCGCGAAGCCCTGGTAGGGCTTGAGTTTGACCATGTCCATGCCCACGGACTTGATGATCCGGTAGCCGCCGATGGAGGTGCCAAGGCCCATCACCACGGAGCACAGGACCATCAGCCAGATGGGGATGACGAACTGGGAGGCGCTGCCCTCGCCGTGGGCCATGGCCGCGCCCAAAAGGAAGATGGCCATGAATTTCTGGCCGTCCTGGGCCCCGTGCATGAAGGCCATGGCCGCGCCGCCGGCCACCTGGGCGCTGGAAAAGAAGCGCTCACACTTGAGGCGGTTCTGGCCCCGGAAAAGGGCCACCGTCAGCCTGGCGGAGAGGAAGCCCAGCACAAAGCCCAGGATGGTGGAGAGGAAAATGCCGTAGATGACCTTGATCCACTCTGCGCCGTTGATGCCGGAGAAGCTGTTCTGGATGGCCACTGCCGCGCCGGAGACGCCGGCGATGAGCGCGTGGCTCTCGCTGGTGGGGATGCCGAAGTACCAGGCCGCCGTGGCCCAGATGACGATGGCCGCCATGGCCGCGCACAGCGCGATGAGGGCCAGCCGAGAGTCGCCGCCGAAGTCCACCATGTTGTAGATGGTGAAGGTGACCGAGGCGTTGATGGACGTCATGATGAGGACGCCCAGGAAGTTGAAGATGGCCGCCATGACGATGGCCCTGCGCACCTCGATGGCCCTGGTGGAGACGCAGGTGGCGATGGCGTTGGGGGCGTCCGTCCACCCGTTGACCAGGATGACGCCCAGGGTCAGCACCGTGGACACCATCAGCATCGGGTTTTCCAGCATCTGCCGGATGAAGTCTGTCACACTCATACGATTATCGAACCTCTTTTGTGTCGGGGCAGCGGCACTACTTGTGGGATACCGCCCACTGGTCCATCTTCAAAAGGCCGTCCTTGCGGCCCACCAGGAACAGGGAGTCCGCCTTCCGGAAGACGTAATCCGGGTGGATGCTGTCGATGACGAGGCCGTCGTGCTCGATGGCGATGATGTTAAGCCCGAAGCGGCCCCGCAGGTTGGCGGCGGCCACCGTCTTGCCCACAATCTGATCCGGCGCCTGCATCTTGGTGATATTGATCTTTTCGCTCAGCTGGATGATGTCCAGATCCCGGGCCGTCTCCAGCCGGCTGGCCAGGCGGATGGCCATGTCCCGTTCCGGGTAGACCACCTCGGCGCCCAGCTTGGCCAGGATGATGCCGTGCTCGGCGCTGGCGGCCTTGGCGATTACCTTGGGGATCCCCAGGGCCACCAGGTTCAGGGTGGTGAGGATGGAGGTGTCCATCTGTTCGCTGATGCACACCACCGCCACGTCGCAGTTCTGGATGCCTGTCTCCTCCAGGGACTTTTTGTCCAGGCTCCGGACCACATAGGCGTTTTCCGTGATTTCCCGCATCTCCCGGACCTTGTTCTCATCCCGGTCCAGGACGATCAGCTCCGCGCCGGAGGTTGCCAGCTCCTGGGAGAGGGCGAAGCCGAAGCGGCCGATGCCCACAATGCCGTAGGTCATGTTGTTGCTCTGACTTTTTCCAAACATACTATTTTACTCCTATTTATTCCTATCATCAACCGATTGCCACATTGCCCTCCGGGAAGCTGACCCGCTCTCCCGGTGAGAAGTACCACAGGGAGGCCACCGTCAGCGGCCCCAGTCTGCCGATGTACATGACCAGGATGGACAAGAGCTTGGCATCCACGCCCAGTCCCGTTGTGATGCCGGTGGAGAGGCCCACCGTGCCGAAGGCGCTGGTGATCTCGAAGAGGGCGTCCATCAGGGATACCTCCGGCTCCATGACCACCATCAGCCACGTCCCTGTCACCACCACCGCCAGGGCCAGCAGCGTCACCACCGCCGCCTTGCGGAAGGCGTCCTTGGGGATGGCGTGGCGGAAGGCCTTCTCCGACTTGTTGGTGGCGGCGGCCTTGATGCCCTGGATGAGCACGAAGAAGGTGCTGGTTTTCACGCCGCCGCCGGTGGAGCCGGGGGACGCGCCGATGAACATCAGCACCGTCAGCACCAGCAGCCCCGCGTTGGAGAAGTTGCCCAGGGGGTAGGTGGAAAAGCCCGCGGTTCGGGCGGAGACGCTGTGGAAAAAGGCTCCCAGCCATGTCACATCCTCCGTCAGCTTCAGCAGCAGGGTGCCCACCACGATCAGCGCCGCGCTCACCGTGAGGACGATCTTGGCGTGCATGGAGTACTTCTTCCACCGGAACTTGTGGGACCACATCTCCCGGATGACCAGAAAGCCGATGCCGCCGAAGAAGATGAGGCCGCAGGTGATGAGGTTGAGCAGCACGTCGTCCCGGTAGGGGATCAGGTTCTGTAGGTTGCCCAGGATGTCGAAGCCGGAGTTGTTGAAGGCGGCCACGGAGTGGAACAGGCTGATGCCCAGGGCCTTCAAAGGCGGATAGTCCTGGCAGAAGACGATGAAGTTCAGCGCCGCGCCGGTGCTCTCAATGATCAGCGTGGTGAGCAGGACGCTCTTGATAAAGCGCATCACGCCCTTCCCGGAGTCCAGGTTGGAGGCCTCCCGGATCAGGTTGCGGCCCTTCAGGTCCAGCTTGCGGCCCGTGGCCAGGATGATGCCGGCGCCCACGGAGGTGACGCCCAGGCCCCCCACCTGGATGAGCATGGCCAGGATGAACTGCCCCAGGGGCGTGAAGGTGTCGCCGGCGTCCACGGCGATAAGGCCGGTGACGCACACGGCGCTGGTGGAGGTGTACAGCGCGTCGATGTAGGCGAGGTCCACGCCCTCCCGCACGCTGAAGGGGAGGATCAGCAGCACCGAGCCCAGCAAGATCACCATTGCGAAGCCCAGCGCGATCAGCCGCGCCGGGGACTGTGTTCTGAAGAGACGTTTCATTCCTCTTTTTCTCCATTCATACGGTAGCCGACGCCCAGCTCGTTGGTGATGTACCAGGAGCCCCCGGGCTTGACGCCGAATTTTTTGCGGATATTGGCCATGTTGACCTGCAGCCGCTTGACGCTGCCCTCATCGGAGCGGCCCCACACCCCCTTGATGATGGCCGAGTAGGTCATCATCTTGCCGCAGTGCTCCGAGAGCAGGGCAACGATGTTGTACTCGGTCTGGGAGAGCTTGACCTCCCCGCCCCGGACGAAGACCCGACGGGCGTCGTAGTCGATAACTAGGTCCCGGACGTGGAAGCGGCCGCCGGGGAGCTTTCCGCTGTCCGCCCGGTGCTGGTAGTTGCGCAGGACCGTTCGGACGCGGGCCAGCAGCTCCGCCGAGCTGAAGGGCTTGGTTACGTAGTCGTTGGCCCCGCCGTCCAGGGCCCGCACCTTGTCCTGGTCGTCCGAGCGGGCCGAGAGCACGATGACGGGGGTGAGGGAGTCCCGCCGGGCGAAGGACAAAAATTCCATCCCGTCCATGTCGGGCAGCCCCAGGTCCAGGATCACCGCGTCCGGCAGGTGGGAGGCGAAGAGGGTCTTGGCCAGGGCGCAGGTCTCCGCCGGGACCACCTGGTAGTCCGCGGACTCCAGCATGGTGGACACCACCGAGCGGACGTTGGCGTCGTCCTCCACCAGGAGGATCTTGTACTTGTTATTCGTCATCGGTGATGTCCTCCTTTCCCAGGGTGAAGCGAAACAGCGCGCCGCCGCCCCTGCGGTTTTCCGCGGTGATCTCCCCGCCGTGGGCCTTGATGATGGTGGCGCAGACGGAAAGGCCGATGCCGGCGTTGCGCTTGCGGCCGTCGGGCGTGCTCTCCAGGGCCTCATAGCTGCCGGAGAAGATGTGGCTGAGCCGGTCCTCCCGGATGCCGCAGCCGTTGTCGGCGACCTCGAAAATGGCCTGGCGCCCCAGGGTGAAGACCCGCAGGGACAGCGTGGTCATCCCCTCGGCGTGGAGGACTGCGTTCTCCAGCAGGTTGATGAGGACCTGCTCGATGAGGATGGCGTCCACCGGAATGGCCACCATGTCCTCCGGCAGCTCCAGCGCCACCTCCTGGCCTGGGTAGCGGCTGTGGAACTTGGTCATGGCGGAGTCGATGAGCTCATCCAGGATCACCGGCGTTTTGGCGATCTCGATGCGCTCGCTGCCGATGCGGGTGATGGAGAGGAGGTTTTCCACCATCCGCACCAGCCACTCGGAATCCTCCTGGATGCTCTTGAGCATCAGGTCCCGCTGCTGGTCGGTCAGCTGCTCCCGCTTGTCCAGCAGGGTGGAGCTGGCGCTGTAGATGGTGGTCAGGGGCGTACGCAGGTCGTGGGACACGGCCCGCAGGAGGTTGGCCCGCATCCGCTCCTTCTCGCTCTCCGCCTTGGCTGCCTTGTGCTGCTTGACCCTGGTGGTCAGCATGCCCGTCAGCACCGCGATGGTCACCATGATGACCGCGGAGATGAGGTTCCTCCGGACGGTGAAGTTCAGGGTGAAGTAGGGGTAGGTGAAGGCGTAGTTCACCGCCAGCGTCCCCGCCACGGCGGACACCACGCCGTAGACGTAGCCCTCCGTCAGCAGGGAGATCAGAAAGACGGCGAAGACGAAGACCGTCGTCACGTGCTCCCGGACGCCCAGGGTCTGGATGAGGATGCTCAAAACCAGCGCCAGGAGGAAGATCGCCGCCGCCAGGAGCGTGTTTTTTACGGCCTCTCTCATTTTCATAAGCCTCTCTCCCCACTTGCCCGAGGGCATTTTACCATGGAAGCGACTAAGGCGCGGCAAAGGGATAGACCTGATCCGACGGGATCCGCGCCTCCTGCCGCCGGGCGGCGGATTCCAGGACAAAACCAGGACCGCCGCCCTGAGGGGGCAACGGTCCTGGTTTTGCAGCGGGGATCAGGGCAGGATGTTCAAAACCAGGGTGAGAAGGATGAACACCGCGCCGATCCACTTGGTGGCCTTTGCCAGCTTGGCGTCGAAGCTCTTGGCCTTGCCCTTTGCCATAAAGGTGTCGGCCACGCCGCCGATGGTGCCGGAGAGACCGGCGCTCTTGCCGGAATCGTTGATGGAAGTGCGCCGGGGCGCACGAAGCTCATTTTCACAGGTACTTATGATACCATAAGCCTGTGCGGAATGCAAGAGGGAATCCGCCGGAATTTTTTCGTCCGGCCCGGGCAGAGGGGAAAATAAGAGAACAGGTGTTGCATTTCCTCCCGCCCTGTGTTAAGATGGGAAAAACAAGCCACAGACAGGGGGCCGCCCCGCGGCCCGGAGCACACAGGAGGAGCGCCATGCCGAAGAAAACCCAGATGACGGACCGGATCTACGCCTATCTCCGGGAGGTGATCCCCCGGCAGGGCTATGCCCCCTCGGTGCGGGAGATCTGCGAGGCGGTGGGCCTCAAGTCCCCCTCCACGGTCCACTTCCACCTCAAGCGGCTCCAGGAGCGGGGGCTCATCGAGAAGGGGGACGGCAAGGGTCGGGCCCTGGTTCTCACCGGCCGGGAGGAGGCGGCGGATCCCCGGCGGATCCCCATCGTGGGCGCCGTGGCCGCCGGCGCGCCCATCCTGGCCCAGGAGTGCGTGGAGGACTACCTCACCTTCGACTGCGGCGGCCGGGAGGGGGAGAGCTTCGCCCTGCGGGTCCGGGGGGAGTCCATGATCAACGCGGGGATTTTGCCCGGGGACCTGGTGGTGGTCCGCCGGCAGCAGACCGCGGAGAACGGGGAGATCGTGGTGGCCCTCCTGGAGGACGAGGCCACGGTGAAGCGGCTGTCCCGGAGAAACGGCCAGGTCTGGCTTCTGCCGGAGAACGAGGCCTATCAGCCCATTGACGGCACCTATGCCCAGATTTTGGGGAAGGTGGTGGCCGTGGTGCGGCAGTACCGTTGAGGACGGGAGAAGGAAGAAAACATGCAAAGTCCGCCGGGATGCCTATGGCATCCCGGCGGACTCTTTTCGTGGGAAGCGTCACGGCTCCAGGTGGATGGTCCAGTTCTCCAGGCCAAAGAACACGGAGGTGGCGGTGGGGGACATCCCCTGGGCCACCCCCTCGTGGGTCAGCAGCGTGTCCTGCTGAAAGCAGACGGGGGCGATGGGGGTGGTGCCCAGCAGGTGGGCGCAGAGCTGCCGGGCGGCGTAGGAGCGGTCTGTGGAGGAGGTGAAGGCCTGGATCAGGGCGTCGGTGACGACGTTGGCGTAGCCGCCGTAGTTGAGGCTGCCGCCGGAGCCCACCAGGTCCGCGATGTCCCAGTCGGCGGTGAGGCGCACCTCGCCGTAGTAGAGGTCGAACTCCCCCGCGGCCAGGGCCGCCAGATACGCCTCCCAGGGCAGGGCCTCCACCGTGATCTGCCAGTCCAGCAGGGACAGACTCTCGGCAATGAAGGAGGCGCAGGCCACCCGGAAGCTGTTCTCCTCGTTGACCAGAAGGGTCAGAGCCTGCCGCTGGCCCGTGTCGCCTCCGGCGTCGGCCAGGGCCTCCACGGCGTCCTCATAGCGGTAGGACGGGGCCAGATCCTCGGGGTAGAGGGCGGACAGGGGGGAGATGGGGAAGGCGGCGGCCAGGGCGTTGCCGGAGAGGAGGGCGTCGGTAGTGACAGGGGAGAAGGTTTCCGTATCCACCAGGCAGATGAGGTCGGGCACTGTGGCCACGATCTTGCCGTCTACCTCGGCAGTGAGATTTTCGTTCTGAAACTCCACTGCAGCGCTGCGGCCTTTGCACTCCCCGATGCCCTCCAGCACCACCCGGCCGAAGTTGAAGCCTGCCCGGGTCTCCCGCAGCACGTCGGCAATCTTGCCCTTGAAGAGCTTGTAGCCCTCGGTGAAGGAGAGAAAATGGGCCTCCGGGTCCTCAGCAGTTTTGACGGTGCGGATGGCTGCCCCCAGTTGCTGGCTGCGGGTGACGATCCCGTGCACACCGTACTGCTTCATCTGAGCCCCGTCCATAGGGTAGAGGGAGACGGAGACGGAGCCTCCACAACTCAAGAAGATCGCGGAGTTCCTGAAGGCACAGGGCTGCGAGGCGACGGAAGCGGAGGTCACGGAGTTTCTAAAGGCGAAGCAGGGCGCCGAGGGCGAGATAGCGGACGAGGAACTGGACGCGGTCGCGGGCGGCTGCAACGATGTAGAGTTCATGATATCTGTCGGTACCTTGGGTGCGTACTGCTTGGGCCGAGCCATAGATAGCGCGACGGGTAACGGCAGTGCCAAAGAACACTGGGGCGAGGGACAGATACTCTGCAATGCATGATGAATCTGCGAAGCTATGAGTGCGGATCTTGGTTAAGACCGGAAAAGACAGTAGGAGGTTTTAGCAGCAGAAATAGGAGATAATATGATGAAGCATTTCCTGGGCACAAGATAAAAGAAACAATGTAGAAACAGAAACCCGATCATCAGGATTTTTACCGCTCCTCCAGGAACTCCACCAGGGCGGACAGGGGGATGCGATACTCCCTGCCCACCTTGACGGCGAAGAGGTCTCCCTCCCGGATCATCCGGCGCACCTGCTGAAGGGAAGTGCGGAGATAGGCCGCAGTCTCCTTCACCGTCAGCAGCTCCGTCATGCCCAGGGATCCTCCCTCCGGTCCTCCCGGCTGCTGTGATAGGCCAGGTTGTGAAGCTTGCGGACGTCATAGCTGACGAAGCCGTACTCGCCGATCTCATTGCGCCGGGGCTGCACATCGTAGGTTTCGCAGAGCTCCTGCAGCTCCCGCTTGCTCACTTCAAAAAGACGGCACACCTCGTTGATGGTACAGAATTCCGGGATGGCCTTGTAGTCGATATAAGGGATTTTCTTCATATGCTTTTACCTCCAGATAGAGTGAATTGGGAACCGCAGGTGTTGGTGTTCGTATCTCACCGCATCCTGCGGTTCTTTATTCTATTGTTAGGTAAAATCATTTATAAATCCCTGTTTTTGCGCAGAAAACCACCCAAAACGCAGTAGAATATTTAAATATTTTGAAAATTTATATTGTCTTGCAAGAAGGCTTTCCTGAACTTCTGCGCAGCATCCCCCATCATTTGCAGCGGATATACTCTACGGAAACAGGCCCGTCTGTTTTGTCAAGAAGAAGGAAGAGCCGGGTGGGGTTGGGCAATTCCTCAGCGGAAAAGTTCTTGCGGAGAGGAATCGGACTTATGCCCAGACGCTGGAACCGAAGGAGCAGATCCTTGCGCTCCTCCTTGCTTACCCGCATTTTCTCGAAAGCCGCATCCACGGAGTCGGCTTTATGGGTCAGAGTTACCAGTTTCTGCATCCGGCAGCGGATGTGCTCCGGGTAGGGAGACCACCAGATGCTCTCCAGGAGCTCCGGCAGCCGAAGATATCTGGCGGGCGGAATGCTTTTTGTCAAAACATAGAGCAAAAAGAGTTTGGCCTTTGTCATAAGATGTTGGAGATAGACTACAGTGGACTCCTGCCCAACCTTCTTCTGGTTCGAGCGGATCCAATCCCGCCTGAGGCGCAGTTCGCAGCGCAGCACACCCTCCGGCAGTTTCTCGTAGCTCAGGCTCAATCCGCCCTCCGAAATCTGGAAAGTTTTGTCATACAGCACCAAATCAAAACTACCGCATGTATAGTTTACATAATGCTTGTTGTACCGCCTTTCCTTCTTTGGGTCAGGATTTTGATAGTAGCGACGCTGCATCTTAGGCGGTGTAGGCAACTTTTGCGAAGCCCGGATGACTTCGCGAAAAATTTTCCCGTTGTCGCACTGAAGATTTGCACACAGATCCACTCGAGTTAGGTAATAGTCATCCAATTCGCAATCAAAAGGCGTATGTTTCAGAAGTTTTCGGAATGCCTTGGCCACAGCTTCCGCTGCATCCTTTGTGGGAGGCAGAATACCGAGATAGGATGATTCCGGCTCCAACAATTTTCTGGGGTTGATGGTCATGCGGATAAAAAAGGTCTCCGGACCGGCAGTGTTGGTGTTGTGTTCCAACTCGATTCGTACGCCGTGTCTTGCATACCGCGTGCACTGATACCGGTCCCGCTTTTTGGAGACGGCATAGATCCATGCCTGTTCCCCAGTCTCTCGCTGCTCCAGTTCCCGGTACAGCCGATCCTTGATGGCATTCCAGCTTCGCTGGGTATACTGCCGTGACAGTTCAAAGGTATGGATAGAAAATCCGTCGTTGGTCAAGGTAAAAAATGCTTTCCTCTGCAAGCCCTTTTTGTGCATAAAAACCCTCCTTCGGTTTGTTTTACAGAGATGTCGCAACGCAAATCAAATAAAAAAGTTACACCCTCGCCACACGCTGAACGCGCAAAAGCGTGCGGTTGACCCCAGCTACCCCCCTCTTTGGGGAGGGGGGTGCGGGCCCATTCAATAGGATAATTTCTGAAAGGTGCCGGGAGAGAATGCCTCGATTTTTCGCTGCATACGACGAAATTCCTCTTCAGAAATGAACCCTTTTTCCCGCAGTGTTCTGTTGAAGAAATGGAGCCAGAGTTTCCTGGCAAGGGTTTCTTTTTTTGACATACAATCGCCTCCTTATGGAACTGTTGGGAGGTGATTCAAAAAATAATTCCGAATGCTGGATGACAGATTTTTTCAGCAGATTTGGCAGACGGATAACGATATGGAGACAAAAAGAATTGCCAGATCTCATCCTTTTGGAGGAACGAGATCTGGCAATTCTTTTTGTTCTGGAACAGCGGAACACGGAACACAGGTAGTTCTATGAAAAAAACAGGGAGAATCACGCTTCGGTTCCGATGAGGTCAATCAGTGCATTCTTTAATTCAACGCTCAAAAAATCCATTTTTTGAATATCGAAAACAAGAACACTGGTAGCTGTATTGGATGTGCTGCTCGCCGTTAAGGAGGATTCCTTAGGGAGCCGGACTTTTGATATGTCGCATTTGAAGGGGAGGGATAATTTGCACGTCGGCTGAAAACTGTTCGCGCCGCACAGCGCTTCGAACTGTTCTTTTTTGAATATCAGAGCAGGGAAGGAGGGCGTCTGATCTTTTTTCGTATAGAATTTCAGAAAACCTGCACAGGATTCTGGAGTGGAGAGCTGACGGTTGTCTGAATCTTTTTTTAAGAGGAAAAGGCGAGGAATATTCTCGTGGCAAAGAAATTCGGAAAGCTTTGTAATAATATGCGCCTCTAAATCCTCTTCTTCAGGATACAGCAAAGAAAGCCATTGTTCCAATATCTCATCTCCCTCTGCTTCGCTGACAGCATGGGCTTCTTTACAGGCGCAGATAAGAAGGTCCAATGCAAGCAGGATCATTGTCTTTTGGAAATGAAGGAGATCTGCCGCTCCTGTACTGTTTTCGATCCGGATACTATATTCCCGGCACTTCATTTTCAGATAGGTTTCATATTTTTTGACAAGAGATTTATCAGAAGAAGTGCCCTCTGGAAAAATCCTTGATAGAAAGAGGACGTATGCACAGGTCAACTGATTCAGCATCAAACAAATCTCAGAACGATCATCTTCTCCCTGGTCGATAAAGAATGGCGTAAATTCGATTTCGTTGGGGTCGAGGGTGATGGAGGCCTCCGTCAGTTGCTTATTTTTGGGGCTGCCCAAAATAATACGGCATGTCCACGGGTTGATTCGGATCAGTGTATCACATGTTTTTTTGTCAAATGCAGGGGCATACACCATATAAACAGTATCCCGATACAGCGGATACAGTTTTTTCCTTTCCAGGCGGGAGTATCCAGAGGCCAGAGGATCAAATTTTCCGGATTGATGCAGGGCATATTGATCGGGAAAGCAGAAGGCATACTGCGTTTTAAATTTGAGAGTATCATCCTCTTCACCGGGTAGTTTTGGTACGGCTGTCTTATGACAGCTTGGTTTATAACACATGGCCAAGGGTGTCAGCAATAACTTCAGATCATAGTAGGCGGCAAGGGAATCCTGCACAGACAATAAAGGGGCAAAGGTCATTCCACTAATCGGGGCAGAGTAATATGCCTGGCAGCAGCGGGAAGAATATCCAGACAGAATAGCACCAATCAGCGTTAATCTGGCACGCTGTGCGTCATTTTGCCGGGAAGGTTTTGAAGATTTGGAGTGGACATAGAGATTCAGCCAGTCCAGTCCTTTTTTGATGTCAGTAGACGAAGGTGGCTTGATGCTTTGCCCTGCCCAAAGGATGCTGGGTAAAAAGGACTTGTCTACAGGGATCTTTACATATTCGCATTGCGGATCATTCTTAGCCAGTTCTTTTTTCAGTTCTCTCTTTAATTCTTTTTTGCTTGTACAAAATCCTTTTTTTCTGGTGTTGGAATGACAGATTACATACCCTCGGCTATGGTTGTCATATTTGAGGATATAAACACAGGGCTGGTCACAAGAGGTTTTAAAATATGAGAGTAGGGAAGCTGAGTCGTGTGAGGAGAGATTGGCAGTTGTTTCTTCCTTTTGTTCGACCATAGGGGATTCCTCCTTGCAACAAGATATCTCTTTATATAGGAAACAGAAGGGGCAGTAAATTCTGATGATTTTTTTGACGGAAATGCATCAGAGAACTTGCGCCTGCGGCAAAATGTGTTGGTTGTGTTTTGTGAAATACGTGATATAATCATGATAAAACGAACTTTGGAGGAATGCCCGTGGATATCCACACCATACGCCAGCAGCTGCGGCGGATGAGCATCTACGACATACCCTTGCGGGTCACCTTCTACGCACGGGTATCCAGCGAGTCCGACGAGCAGCTCAATTCCCTGGGTAACCAAATCACCTATTACCAGGATCTCATCGGCCGCAACGCCCAATGGACCTATGTCAACGGCTACATTGACGAGGGCCTTTCCGCTGCTACCACCAAGAACCGGGAAAACTTTCACCGGATGATCGAGGATGGAGAGGCGGGACTTTTTGATCTGGTCATTACCAAGGAAATCACTCGTTTTGCCAGAAATACCCTGGATTCCATCCAGTATACCCGCAGATTGCTGTCCGCCGGGGTAGGGGTGTTTTTCCAGAATGACAACATCAACACCCTGGATGAGGACAGCGAGCTGCGGTTGACCATCATGTCCGGCATCGCCCAGGATGAGCTGCGCAAGCTGTCCAGCCGTGTGAAGTTTGGTCATCAGCAGGCCATCAAGAAGAGTGTGGTGCTGGGCAACAGCCGGATCTTTGGTTATCGGAAGGACGGCGGCCGGCTGGTGATCGACGAGGAGGAGGCTCCCATGGTGCGGGAGTTGTTTGAGCGCTACGCCACCGGCGAGTATTCCATGAAACAGTTGGAGACCTTGTTCTGGGAAAAGGGGTACCACAATCATAACGGCAAGAAGATCGCCCATACCACGATGTCCGGGATCATCGCCAACCCAAAGTACAAGGGCTACTATGTGGGCAATAAGGTGAAGGTTATTGACCTTTTTACTAAGAAGCAGAAATTCCTCCCACCAGAAGAGTGGGTGATGTTCAAGGATGAGACGGGGGAGATCGTCCCCGCCATCGTGGGCGAGGCCCTGTGGGATCAAGCCAACGCCGTGCTGAAGAAGCGCAGCGAGGACGTGAAGAACCGCCGGGGGATCTGCAACCATACCAATCTTCTGACGGGTAAGCTCTATTGCACCCACTGCGGCGCCGCCTACTACCGTCGGGACAGCGTAGACCGCTCTGGGCGAAAGAACAGCAAGTGGGTCTGTTCCGGCAAGATCAAGAACGGGGCGGACTCCTGCCCCTCCTTTGCGGTCTATGAGGAGGAGCTGAAACCGATCCTCTATGAGGTGCTTCGGGAGACAGAGGTGGATGTCCAGGCCCTCATCGAGGAGTATGTGGAGATGTATAAGTCCCTGGACCGGGAGGGGGGCCTGGAGCAGCAGATCCGGCGTCTGGAAGACACCATTGCCACGGTGGAAAAAAAGCGGCAGAAGCTGTTGACCTTCAACGCCCTGGGAGAGCTGTCGGACAAAGAGTTCCTCACTATGAGCCGTCAGTGCAGCCGGGAACTGGAGACGGCGCGGGGGGAGCTGATGGAACTGACGGCCCAGCGAGACAGCGCCAAGGATTTCAAGGAGCACATCGATACCATCCGCCGGGTGCTGCGGGAGGCGGAGCGGGACGCCGCCCGGGGCATCATCAACAAGGAGTTTGTGGACAAGTATATTGACCGGATTTTTGCCACCATGGAGGACGATGGTTCCATGCACCTGCAGATCAAGATATTTACCGGGGAGACCACAGAGAAATACCTGCAAAATCTCAGAGGTCGTACGGGCCACACGTTCAAGAAGATGATCGAGTCCTACGAGAAGAACCTGTAAGGAATCTGCATCTGCAAATAAAAGGAGGGGCGGCAGCCCCTCCTTTTATTTTGTTCCAGAGCCGCAGTGAGCCGACGGCAGGAAAAATGGATGCTATGGTAGTATTTGCCTTTCTGAAGGGAGGAAAATCTGCTCTTTGCATCCGGCGCGGAGTGTGGTACACTAAAATTACGCATATATTTTAAACACCGGAGGTATGCATGGTCACTTATGACGCGCTGCGGCAGGACGCCGCTATTAATACGTATATTACCAGAGCAGATGAGTCGCTGTCTGCCCTGGGCTTTACGGAGCACAGCTTTCCTCATGTTTGCCGGGTAGCAGAACTGGCGGGGGATATTTTGCGGACGCTGGGCTATGATGCCCATGAGATCGAGCTGGCCCGGATTGCCGCCTATCTCCACGATATCGGCAATCTGGTCAATCGGGTGGACCACTCCCAGAGCGGGGCGGTCATGGCCTTTCGCATTTTGGATCATATGGATATGGATGCCGCAGACATTGCTACGGTGGTCACCGCCATCGGTAACCATGACGAAGGAACCGGCGTACCGGTAAACGCCACGGCGGCTGCGCTGATTCTGGCAGATAAATCCGATGTGCGCCGCAATCGTGTGCGGAATCGGGATATTGCCACCTTTGATATCCATGACCGTGTAAACTACTCTGTGGAGCATTCCGCACTGCGGGTTCTGCCGGAGGAGAAGGTGGCCTTGCTGGAATTGACGGTAGACACAAAATTCAGCTCTGTAATGGACTTTTTTGAGATCTTCATGAAACGGATGCTGCTCTGCCGCCGGGCGGCGGAGCGGCTGGGTCTGCGGTTCCAGCTGACCATCAATGGCCAGCAGCTCATCTGAGGAGGCGTCTGGAATGAACTGGTGGGGGCATTTTCGGACCATAACCGCCCACAAGATCCTGGTGATGAAGTACTGCTTTAAAGTTGGCTTGTATCGGCAGGGGCTGCTCCATGATCTATCCAAGTATGGGCCGACGGAGTTCCTGGTGGGTGCCAAATACTATCAGGGCAATCGCAGCCCTAATGAGATCGAGCGCCTGGAGACCGGGGTGTCCTCAGCCTGGCTTCATCACAAGGGCCGCAATAAGCATCATTTGGAATACTGGGTGGACTACGCACCGGAGCGGGACTATCACATGAGCGGCATGGAGATGCCGGTTAGGTATGTGGCGGAGATGTTTTGCGACCGGGTAGCGGCCAGCCGGATCTACCAGAAGGAAAAATATACCGATGCTTCTCCCTGGGAATACTATGCTCATTCCGCGGACCATTACCTTATCCACCCCAAAACAGCGGCGCTGTTGGAGAAGCTGCTGCTGATGCTGCGGGATGAGGGGGAGAAAACGGTCTTTGCCTATATCCGCCGGGAGCTGCTGGGAAAGAGGAAGTAGCCTATTACGGCGGATCGGAAGAAAACAAAAATTGCTGTAGACATATTAATATGAAGCGTGCATTGGATATTGGAAAGAGGTGACCTATGACAGAAGAGCATGCGGCAAAACGGAACGAATTACATCACGAGCGCCTGATCCTTGTACCGCTGATGCTGGCGGGGATACTGCTGATTTTTGCGGTGATTGCCCAGCCGGACGTGTCGCTTTTTACCGGGTGGTGGCAGATTCAGATGAGCGAGGCGGGCCTGATTACAGACTCCGTAGCGGCTGGTGGCGTGGGCGGAGCCCTGCTCAATGCTGCGTTGGTCCTGGCTCTGTGTACATTGGTGGTATGGAGGATGAGACTGCCCTTTACAGGCGTGTCTTTCGCGTGCCTTTTTATGATGGCAGGGTTTGCTCTGCTGGGGAAAAATCTTGTCAATATCGCGCCTGTTATTCTGGGAGGGTGGCTGTATGCCCGCTATCGACGGGAGCCCTTTTCCCGGTATGTGTATATGACATTTTTCGGAACCTGCCTTGCGCCGATGGTCAGCTTTCTTCTGGTGCATCTCAAGCCGGGAATCCGGTGGCCCGCCATGGTGGTGTGCGGCGTGGTGATCGGATTTCTGATTCCTGCCATTGCCCGGTATACGGTCCGTGTGCACCAGGGGTATAACCTGTACAACGTAGGCTTTGCCGCTGGTTTCCTGGGCTTGGGCGTGGCCAGTATCCTGAAAGGGGTTGGCGTGGAGTTTGAAATCCACAACAGCTGGACCAGGGAGGGTCACGTGCTTTTGTGTATACTGGTGGCGGTGATCCTGGGGGGACTGCTGATAGCTGGTGTCTGCCTGGGCTGCCGCAGCTGGCGGGCGTACCGACCCATTCTGCGCCACTCCGGCCGTGCGGTGGCGGATTTTATTCTGATGGATGAGCTGGGAAGCTGCCTTGTCAACATGGCACTGGTAGGGGCTGTAGGTTTTGGCTACCTGCTGCTGCTGATGCCGCTGGGCGTACGTCTCAATGGTCCCTTGGTATGCTGTATTCTCAGCATGACGGGCTTTGGCGCTTTCGGCAAGCACCCAAAGAACATTGTGCCGGTGATGGCGGGAGCGGTATTGGCAAAGTTTTTGCTGGTGGAAGTGCCTATCGTGGCGCCTGGCGTGCTGCTGGCCTGCCTGCTCTGTACAGGCCTTGCCCCCATTGCGGGACAGTTCGGCTGGTATTGGGGTGTGGCGGCAGGCTTCCTCCATATGACCATTGTGCAGAATACGGCACTGCTTCACGGTGGTATGAACCTGTATAACAACGGCTTTGCGGCGGGACTGGTATGCGTTCTGCTGATCCCGATTATCGAGGGGATTAAGCCGGAACCAAAGGAGTAACAGCTATGAAAAGAACGGTCCATATGGCTCGCAGAAGGATGAGCCATGTGATTGACGAATTATATACGGCTCTTTTCCGCATGGGCGGGAAAGAGGTGGACATGCAGCTGCGTCGGGAAGAGGATGGGCTGCGGCTGACGATTCGGGGGGATTTCCCGGTGGAGAATCGCCGTCAGGTAGAGCGCATGGCGGAGATGCTTCAGCCGGCAGTGCGCAATTGCGCGCTGGTGGAGACCTATTGGGAGCTGGCCGGCGGAGACCAGTATACCAGCGACAGTGAGCTGTCGCTGGTAGGACAGATGCTGGATGAAGCCCGGGTGGATATCGGAGACGGGGAAGTACGGATGAACCTGTATCTGGCCTTCTGATACACCGGGACAAAAAGGCATTGTATTTTACGACAGTTTGATGTATACTATCACCACAGTTCAAATACGGGAGGTTCTACCATGAAGAATACATGGCATATCGTTCTCAAGATCGTAGGTGTGTCTCTGGCATTGGCCGGCCTGATTTGTCTGGTAGTCGGGTATTGGGACAAGCTGGCGGCAGGTGCTGCGGAGCTGAAGAAAGCCGTGGCCGGCAAGTGCCAGTGCAGATGTTCGGAATTTGACGATTACGACGACGACCTGTTGTATGAATAATGGTTTCTGCCTTATGGAGCAGGACAGCAAGAAGCCCGCAGCGAGAGAACGCTGCGGGCTTCTTGCTGTAAAGAAGAGAAGAGAAATGAGGATTGAAAAGGGATAGGGGGGATTATACCGGCAGATGTGTACCGGGCAGGGGTTTGCGCCGGGGAGCCGTTTCCTCCAGCATGCAGAGAATGGAATCAGGAATCGTGTTGCTGTAACTGATTTCCAGCAGCATCCGACCGGTTTGGTCGGCTGTATCCCGTGCCAACAGGTCGGGATCCAGAAAATCCATATGCTGCAAAGTGGTGCGGATGTCGCTGTCCAGAGCGACCCAGAGATTCATACCGTCTAAGGTATAGGCTTCACGGTGATAGGTCAGGAGCACCTGGGGCAGCAGCATCTGATCGGTAAGGGCGGTGTAGAAATCCCGCAGGACAGGATTGCGACGATCCAGAAGCCAGCTGGTTTCTCCGGAAAGAAGGGCCCGGCATTCCGCTTCTGTAACCATGGCGGAGTCCTGCTCTTCTTCCAGATAGCGCTCCAGGAGCAAATAGGTGGGATCATTGTTGTAGTAGTGCAGCGCGAAAGTGGAAAGGCTTTCCGGCTGCTGCATATGGGCGGGTAGGACGCGGCTGCGGTAGCTGGTAAAAAGAAGGGTGTGGATCCAGCTGTCCGATGCTCCGGTATCCTGGACCGCGGCGTTGGCGAGGCGATTGCGCAGGGCCTCATAGTCCTTTTTTGTAATCGCGTACTTCATCGTATGCAGATAGGGGTGCGTCGTTGCCATTGGGCATCCTCCTTTTGACACTGTTAAAGTAAACAAGAAAAAAGAACTGGGTATGTCTGGAATTTAAACAAAGTGTTAAGAAGGATGAAGAAATCGTAAAGTGAGTGAAAACAGGAAGGCGGGTCCCTCCTGAGAGGGATCCGCCAGAGGTTATTTGACAGGGTTCGCCAGGGACTCCAGGAGGGATACATTGCCAGCCAGCCGCTGATTGCCCGGTTCCAGAGCAAGTGCCTTCCGTGCTTCTTCCAGAGCCTCCGGCAGCCTGCCCGTCCGGTGGAAGGCAATGGCCCTTAGATCGTGGGGAAGGCTGCCCCATGGAGCGGATTCGCAGATATAGGTCCTGGGGCGAACAGTTATGGCCAGGGCACAGGACGTAAAATAGAGCACGCCATCCCAGCAGCTGTCCTCATAAAGAAGTAAGGCCAAATCCATATAAGGTTCCCGGAGATGGGGCGCTTGGGCAATAGCGCGCAGGTACCAGTTCCGGGCAAGCTGCCGCTTGCCGTTCATGGCCCAGGAGTGGGCGACACAGCGCATGGGAGCAGAGCGCTCGTCAGCCCAGGTGGCAGAGGGCATGGCGAGATGCCGCTCCAGGGTGCGGATACAGTCGTCCCAACGGCTGTGGTACATGTACTCCCGGCCCAGGTAGTGGACGTTCCGGTCGTTGTCGGGATCCTCTTTCACAGAGAGCTCCAGCAAGGGCAGATACTGTGCCCGGGATTTGGCGGGATCGGGCAGATGGTCCAGCTGCATTCCTTCCACGGTCACTGTGGGGCCCGGACGCCCTTTCCCGGTCCAGTGCAGTATTTCGTGGACAGGATGTACCCACTGATACCCATGGCGGGCGTGTACCTTTTCGTACCAAAAAACCACACCCTCGGAACCGTCTGGATTAAAGCTCCAGGTGTAGCGGTAAGTTGCCTGGCCTGCGCCAGGCCGCCAGGCTGCTTCCAGCAGCTTCCGCCAGCCGGGATGGAGCACCTCGTCCAGGTCGGTGCATACGCAGATATCCGCATCCTCTGGCACCAGTTCCATTGAGCGATTCCGGGCGGTATCAAAACGCCAGGGGGAAATGACCTCCACTTCCACCCGGGCGCCTCTGTCACGAAGCCGCTGGACGGTGTCATCACTGGAGCCGGTGTCCAGTACCACGACTTCGTCCGCCTCGGACATGGAGTCCATCCACCGGTCCACAAACTGCGCCTCGTTTTTGCAAATGGCATAGACCACAATCTTCACTGTTGACCCATCCTTTCGGAAAAAGATGTCAGGGGCAGGCGGGCGGCGCGCAGCGCCGCCCGCCTTTTGGCGTATGGGAATGACTGAAATGGTGCGTTAGTCCAGCTTCTGGATGCTCAAACCAGCGTTGGTAAGATTGACATTATCTTCGGTGGAGTTAAGCGTGATCTCCTCACCGCCAGTCACAGTAACCAGGACCGTGGCAGCCAGGTTGGCCGGATCGGAGGTGTTGTTGATCTTAGCGCTGGTCTCGCTGCCGTCAATAGGGGTACCATCCTCCTGAAGCTCCAGGCCCACATTGCCTGTGCTGGAGGTGTTGGTGGCGGTGGCGGAGTAGGAGATGGCGTAGGTGCCGGGATCATTCAGGGTAAACGTGTCAGTGCTGGCAGTGTGGGTAATGGCGCTGCCTTCCTCCACCTGATTGGTATCAAAATTAGCAGGATCGCCAGTAGAGGAAAGATCCTGGGAACCGGTATTGGTGGCGTACAGGGCATTCAGCGGAGCGGGGGCGCCGGTAGGTCCGGTAGGACCGGTGGGGCCTTCCGCACCAGCTGCGCCGGTAGCACCGGCAGGTCCGGTGGGACCAGTGGGACCTTCCGCACCAGTAGCGCCGGCAGGTCCGGTGGGACCGGTGGGACCTTCCGCGCCGGCGGCACCGGTAGCCCCAGTGGGACCAGTAGGCCCGGTGGGACCAGTGGCGCCCTCTGCGCCGGCAGCCCCTGTGGCGCCGGTGGCACCTGTGGGCCCGGTAGGACCGGTGGGACCGGCGATGCCAGTGGGGCCGGTAGGACCGGTGGCGCCGGTAGCTCCGGTGGCACCAGTAGCGCCAGTGGCTCCGGTAGCGCCGGCAGGTCCGGTGGGGCCGGTAGGACCGGTTACAGTGACCAGATTAAAGTCCGGGGAAGTACCGGGAGTTCCGGACGGGTTGCTGCGGTTGACCTGATAAAGGGCGCCGTCGTAATAGAGCAGAGTGTCCAGGGCGTAAGGGGTGCCGGGAACGAACTCGGCGACGGTGTCAAGTCCGGCACCGATGGGGCCGGTAGGCCCGGTGGGACCGGTAGCGCCGGCAGGCCCGGCAGGGCCGGTAGGACCAGTGGGGCCGGCAGGGCCGGTGGCGCCAGTGCCGCCGGCGGGACCGGCAGTGCCGGCGGGGCCGGTGGGACCAGTAGCGCCGGTGGGGCCCATGGGACCGGTGGGACCGGGGCACCCTCTGGGTCCCATAGGACCGGTGGGGCCGGCCACACAGCAGATATCGGTGCAGGTATAGCGGTTGCAGGGATCACAGCAGCTGTTGCCGCCGCAGTTGCTGTTGTTGCAGTTGCTGTTGCAGTTGTTGTTACGATTGCAGTTCATAGGGAAAAAACTCCTCCCTGTTATGACAGATGGCGGCGCTGCCGCGCCGCGGGGCAGAACGCGGCAGCCCGCTTCCGGCGCCGGATAAAAGGCTGTGCGTCTGTTCCCATTCTATGCGGCGGATGGAAAAGCGTGCGGGGAAAGGGAGAAGCGCAAAAAAAGACTCCGGCCTGGCATGCAGACCGGAGTCGAAAAAATATCGAAAATAGCTTGACAGAAAGAAAATAAAATGGTAAAATCAAGTGCTTATGTCCATAGAGGATGGCAAACTTACTCCCCACCCTCAAATTCAGTATAGCAGTTTCTCACAGAAAAGGCAATAGGAATTTGCGATAAAAATATCAACCGATCCGCGCGTGTCACGAAAACGTGCGTTCCGGGGCGCCGAGGGGGCGCGGCGGCCGGAGCGCAAGAAAGGTAGATGAGTGAATCAAGATGGCAAAGGATAAGTACTACGGTAAGACGCTGCGAAAGAACTTCGCTCGGCATGAGGAGATTATGCCCATGCCCAACCTGCTGGAGATCCAGAAGACCTCCTACCAGTGGTTCCTGGACACCGGACTGCGTGAGGTGTTTGCCGACGTAGGGTCCATCACGGACTATGCCGGTACCCTGGAGCTGAGCTTCATCGATTACAGCATGGATGAGCCGCCCAAGTACGATGTGGAGGAATGCAAGGCCCGGGACGCCACGTACGCGGCGCCTCTGAAGGTCAGCGTGCGCCTGCGCAACCGGGAGACTGAGGAGATTAAGGAGCAGGAGATCTTCATGGGAGATTTCCCCCTCATGACCAAGTCCGGCACCTTTGTCATCAACGGTGCCGAGCGTGTGGTGGTCTCTCAGATTGTCCGTTCCCCCGGCATCTATTACGGCAAGGAAGTCGATCCCAAGACCGACCTGCCCATCCTGACCTCCACCGTGATCCCCTACCGGGGCGCCTGGCTGGAGTATGAGACGGATACCAACGAGCTGTTCTGGGTCCGCATTGATAAAAACCGCAAGCTCCCCATCACCTGCCTGATCCGGGCCATCGGTCTGAAGACGGACGGTGAGATCCTGGAGTTTTTCGGTGATGATCCCACCATCATTGCCACCATGGAGAAGGATACCTGCAAGACCTACGAGGAGTCCCTCCTGGAGATCTACCGCAAGCTCCGTCCCGGCGAGCCCCCCACGGTGGACAGCGCCGAGACTCTGATCCGGAATCTGTTCTTTGATCCCCGCCGTTATGATCTGAGCATGGTGGGCCGCTATAAGTTCAATAAAAAGCTGTCTCTGTGGGTCCGTGCCTCCGGCCGTACCCTGGTGGAGCCGGTGGTTCACCCCGCTACCGGCGAGATCCTCCACGAGCCTGGCCATGTCCTGACCCGGGCCGAGGCCGGTGAGCTGGATGCCATTGGCGTCAACGAGGTCATTGTGGACGTAGACGGCAAGCCCCTGAAGATTTTCTCCAACCACATGTGCGATCTCAGACGCTATGTGGACTTTGATCCCGAGGCCGAGTGCGGTATCAAGGAGCGGGTGCGCTTCAGCGTCCTCCAGGAGCTGCTGGAGCAGTACACCGGCGAGGACCTCAAGGATGCTATCCGCTCTCATGTGGACGATCTGGTACCCAAGCACATTATTGTTGACGATATCCTGGCTTCCATCAACTACATGAATGCCCTGGCCAAGGGCCTGACCACCAAGGACGATATCGACCACCTGGGCAACCGCCGCC
>ERZ1643251.1461-NODE-1461-length-26725-cov-70.434046_pt1 | contig 26725 bp, 28 predicted proteins | sample MGYA00579261_ERZ1643251 | MGnify/ENA primary metagenome ERZ1643251 (study PRJEB29033, sample SAMEA4952267) | chicken gut metagenome | biome: Broiler Chicken; feature: Gastrointestinal Tract; material: Caecum | place: Ireland | collected 2018 | study: Broiler... | reverse complement strand
GTCGGTGGTTCGATTCCACCTTAGGGCACCAGTATACGAAAGTATACAGAAATAAACCTAAGCGAAGAGAACGAGCAGACACAAGGATTTTCAGTAAATCTTTTTCTCGTAAGAGAACTTCAAAAAATGCTAGTCATTTTTTGAAAGCGTAGCAAAACGATGAAAAAGCGGAAGTGGTTTAGGATAAATCACGGAGCGGTTGAGTCGAGTTTGCGGAGCCGTGTCGGTGGTTCGATTTTCGCTTCGGCACCAGTATACGAAAGTATACAGAAATAAACCTAAGCGAAGAGAACGAGCAGACACAAGGATTTTCACTTGTAGGGTTCCCGAAAAGGCTTGTCATTTTTGGGGAGAGCGAGAAAGAAATTGATAAATCCGCAAATTAAAAAAGTCGAGTTTGTAAAGAGTTAGGGTAGGTTGCAGAGCGGCCAAATGCAACGGACTGTAAATCCGTCGACTATGTCTTCGATGGTTCGAATCCATCCCTGCCCACCAAAAAACTTCGCTTGCTGGCGTGGCTCAATGGTAGAGCAGCTGACTTGTAATCAGCAGGTTGAAGGTTCGATTCCTTTCGCCAGCTCCATGCTAAAAGTGCCTAAAATAGGCGCATATAGCGATTTATTGAAATTATAAGAAAGCCCTAACATCTTATAATTTCAAACTTCCGAATTTGCTATACGATAAGAAAATTGTCGTATAGCATTTTTTTATCAAAATTTTCAAAAATCAGTAAAAAATAGGTCAAAAGTCAATTTTAGGTCAAAAAAGTGGATACAAAAGTGGATACAAATTTCTGAAAAAATAATTGTTGAGCTATATTGTCAAATTAATAAAATAAACGATGATATTATCGTTCTATTCCCAAAAGATAATCTATTGTAACATCAAAATATTTAGCCAAAATTTTAAGTGAGTCTACACTTGGATTTTTCTTTCCATTTTCCCACTTATTCACAACAGACATGCTAAAATTAAGTTCTTTTGCTAGTTCTTCTTGTGTTAGGCTTTTTTCAAGTCTTAACTCTTTTAGAATATCTTTAAACTCCATATTATAATTATAAACATATTAAACATACTAAAACTTATAATTAGCACCATGGTGCTAGTAAAACGCAAACTTTTTTCTCTTTTTTGTTATGTTTGACAGATTAGAGGTAAGTGTGGTATGATATGAGCGAGGTAAAGCCGATGAAAAATGCAAAATACATAATGGATGAACTTGACAAGATGTTTCCAAGCCCTAAGTGTGAACTTGAATTTAAGTCGCCTTTTGAGCTTCTTGTTGCAGTTATACTTTCCGCTCAATGCACTGACAAGCGAGTTAATATGGTGACAAAGGAATTGTTTAAGAAATATAACACGCCACAAGATTTTGTTGAAATTCCTCTTAAAGAACTTGAAAAGCTCATTCATTCGTGTGGTTTCTATCATAACAAAGCGGTGAATATTAAAAAAATGGCAGAAGATGTATTAAATAAGTTTGGCGGAGTTGTTCCAAAAACACTCGATGAACTTACAACATTGAGCGGTGTTGGAAGGAAAACGGCAAATGTTATGATTTCAGAGGCATTTAATGGTGATGCTATCGCAGTTGATACGCATGTTTTGAGGGTGTCAAACAGACTAGGCATTATTAAATCAAACGATGTTTTCAAGGTAGAACAGGCGCTCATGAAAAACTTTCCTAAGGAGAAATGGTCAAATCTTCACTTTCAAATGGTGCTTTTTGGGCGGTATAAGTGCAAGGCGTTGAGACCTGAGTGTAAAGACTGTCCGTTTATTAGTTTTTGCACGGAAGAGAAAAAGAATTTGAAATAACTTCATGCAATCTACACATTTTTATTTGATTTTTATTTTAGTAAAATTTATAGTTTTCAATAGGCGTAAAATTTAAGCATTGAAATACATAACGCGAGTTGTTTTAAGAGATAATAAAGGAGAAATATGTTTTTAGATAGAGTTAAAATTTCCATAAAGGCAGGAAACGGCGGAAAGGGCGCTGTATCTTTTTTGCGTAACGCCCAAACGGCGAATGGCGGACCAGACGGCGGAGACGGTGGTAGGGGTGGAGATGTTGTGTTTTTGGCGACTGACGAACTTAACACGCTCTATTCTTTCCGATTTAAGAAGAAATATGTGGCGGAAGACGGCGTGCAAGGAGCAAAGAAAAATCAGACGGGAAAGAGTGGCGAAGATTGCGTCATTAAAGTGCCAACAGGAACGGTGCTAATAAATCCAGAAAACGGCAAGGTGATTGCCGATTTAAGCGAAAATGGTAAAAGCTTTGTGGCACTTAAAGGCGGTAATGGAGGGCATGGAAACGCCTACTATAAGTCTTCCATAAAACAAGCACCGGGCTTTTCGCAAACGGGTGAGGTGACAAAACTTAGAGAGGTGATTTTGGAACTTAAAACGATTGCCGATGTTGGGCTTATTGGCTTTCCGAATGTTGGAAAAAGCACACTTCTTTCGGTGATCTCAAATGCCAATCCTAAAATTGCCAACTATCCTTTTACCACAATTTATCCTAATCTCGGCGTTTGTGAGGTCATGGGCGAAAGTTTTGTGGTTGCCGACATTCCGGGGCTTATTGAGGGCGCAAGCAAAGGGTTGGGCTTAGGACATTATTTTTTAAAACATGTGGAGCGCGTTAGGCTTTTGGTGCATTTAATCGACATTTCGGAGAGCGACGGAAGAAATATTATTGATGACTATAAAGTGATAAATGATGAGCTAAAATCTTATAGCGAAGAGCTTATGAAGGTTAAGCAAATTGTGGTATTTTCAAAATGTGATTTGATTGATGAAAGATTATTACAAGAAAGACTAAAAAAGTTTGAAGAAGTGTATAAGATAAAAGACTATCTTCTTCTGTCATCTGTGACAAATAAAGGCGTTGAAATTTTAAAGAAGAAAATTCTTGAAAATCTTAAAAAAATACCTAAAAAGCCAGCTCTCAGCGTGGAAGATTACGATTTTGACAAGAAAGATGTTTCGTCATTTGAGATAACAAGACATGATGACGGCAGTTTTGAGGTCACAGGTGGTAGGCTTGATAATTTAATTCGCGGAGTTGTCCTTTCGAACACTCAATCGTTTGCGTATTTCCAAAAAAGATTGAAAGATATGGGCGTCATTGACAGTTTATTAGAGAAAGGTATGCAAAACGGCGACACTGTGATAATAAAGGACATTTCCTTTGTGTATGAAGAATAGGAGAAAAAGATGATAACAACAAAACAAAGAGCATATTTAAGAGGTTTGGGCAACGCACTTGACCCTGTGGCACAGGTAGGCAAAGAGGGACTTTCGGAAAATCTCATCACCTCGATTGATTTACTGCTTGAAGCACGAGAACTTGCAAAAATTAGAGTTCTTAAAAACTGCGAACTATCTAGTAGAACTGTGGCGGAAGAGCTGTCTAAAAGCTTAAACGCCGATGTGGTGCAAGTTATCGGCACCGTGATTATTCTATATAAAAAATCTACAAGAAAGAATTTTAAACATATTGAATTGCCATAGACAATAGGCACTTGCTCAGAATGACAGTATAGGTTTGATTTACGAGATGTTTCGACAACAGTCGCTTCGCTCCTTTGCTCAGAATGACAGTATAGGTTTGATTTACGAGATGTTTCGACAGCAGTCGCTTTGCTCCTTTGCTCAACATGACATCGGCGAAACTGCACTTCATTTCGCGTTTCGGCATAAACGCCAAACCGCTTACCATTCGCTTGTTTGCTCCTTTTCCCCAAAAGTGCATGCACTTTCGGGGACTCCAACAGGGGATCTAAGAGAGAACAGCTTGGTTTTTGAGATGTTTCGACGGCGAATACTTCGTATTCTCGCTCAGAATGACAATAAAGACTTAACATATGAAACACCAAAAACAGGCGACGCCTGAATTTTTTAATAAAATTCGTTAAATGTTTTGTTAAATAAATTTTTTTTGATATAATATTTTTATAAATTAATCGTTTTAAAGGAGAAAATATGAAGAAAATTTTGTTATCTATACTTTCAATTTTCTTTTGTTTAGGCATGCTGACAGGTGGTGCAGTGTTACTTTCTGGTTGCAACTCTTCTTCATACTCCGAAAACAATCCTCTTGAAGAAAATCCTGGGGGGGGGATGGCGACAATGAGAATTTAGATGAGGGTGCTGACACAAAAGCAACTACATATACAATAACTATTAACCCTACTGAGCATTATATTAAAACCACTGCAAGTATTCAGTTTGTAGCATCTGGTACAGTTTCAGGTCGATGTTCGTTAGGTAGTTCTATAAGCGGAGAAGTTACAAGTGGTAGCAGATATTCAATATCGTTTAGTGCTAATGCTTCTGGTTCACCAGATTTAAGATGCTCTCCTTCATCTGCGTCTGGAACTGCAAACAGCAATAGATCAATTTCTGTTTCAGTTGCTGAATATTTTACATTGTCTTATTCTTCTGGCGGTGGTAGTGGCAGTATGTCGTCTCAAAGTGCTATGTATTCTGGTTTTTATTATGCTGGTTCATGTTCTTTTTATAGGACAAATTATGTTTTTAGTCATTGGAAAGGTTCCGATGGAAATACATACAATCCGGGAAATTCTATTCGTGTAACGGGGGATTTTACATTAACCGCAGTATGGACATATAGCCCACCTCCTGTATATTATTACGATGTGACGTATAGTGGCAATGGCGCGACGGGCGGTTCGACTTCGGGACATTATGATGTTGAAGAGGATACTTATATTACGATACGGTCATGCGGATTTACAAAAACGGGCTATACCTTTGTGGAGTGGAATACAAATTCAAGCGGGACGGGAACAGGTTATGACCCGGGTGATAGATATAGGGTTGATTATGACGAAGTTTTCTATGCGATTTGGAAAGTAAACACCTACACAGTGTCCTTTAACGGCAATGGTGCGACAAGTGGTTCCATGAGTTCTCAGACGAAAACATATGGCGTGACTCTGACATTGCGCGCTAACACATATGTCCGGACAGGGTATAATTTCTTTGGTTGGTCCACCTCGTCAACTGCCACCACTGCGACATGGAGTGATAGAGGCTCGTACACCAACAACGCTTCAAACACTCTCTATGCTGTGTGGCAACGTGCAACTTACACAAATTACTATCGTTATCGAAACACAAGTGACTTAACAGCCTCAAGATCGCAGATTAGAACTTATGGACAGGGCTTTACAACATTGACAACTTCTAGTATATCTGAGTATGTTTCTAACGGCTGGAGCTTGTATGGCTGGGCGACAAGTTCGTCAAGCACAAGTAGGACTTATTCGACAGGTGCATCAGTTACATCAACAACATATACATACAGCACTTCAACGCTCTATTGGTATGCTATATCTTCACGAACGGTAAGAATTTCATATAACACAAATGGCGGAAGTTTTTCCTCTACTCCGTCAACAACGGGAACGCAGTATTGGAATCAATATGGAAATGCAATATCAACAGTAAATCTGACGGTGACAAGCACAAAACCAACGAAAACAGGGTATATTTTCAAAGGCTGGTCAACAAATTCTAGCGGGTCTGGTGCAACATATGATCCGGGAGATATTTATTCGTTTTCAAAAGCGTATAACTTGTCTGCAAGCGTGACCTTATATGCTGTATGGCAAGCGAACAACCCTGCTCATTATGACGAAGAGGGTGGGTATTGGTATATTGAGAACGGATATATGCCACAAAAGAAAGTGACAGATAATGGAACGATAAGCGGAATAAACTCCTCTTCCATTACCGGCAATACCTATCACTTTGCGGGCTTGACTTTGCAGTCAAAGGTGTATGGCGGAAAAGAGTATTGCAAGTATAACAACAATTGGTATGAGGTTATGCCGATTAGGTGGAGATTGGTCTATTCGTCAAGTCAAACCTCGGGCTACGGCACAACGACCGATACACTTGCAGTTATGGATGAGATTGTCTATGTTGACGCCTTTTCAGATAGTTACATCGGAGCGGGTGCGGGTTATTCTTCTGAAAGCGTGACTGAGCTTATGAAAAATCAATTTGATGTCACATATCTAGTAAGCGAAAGTAAGAATATGCCGACCTTTGGCTCGACTTCGCTAAATGGCACTGCGAAGAGTTATTCAGGCAATATATTTGTGGCGTCTTATGATGATCTTTCGAATTTCACAACAAATAAAAACGGAACGGAAAAGCTTGGTAAAATCAAGTTTTCAGACCTGGCAAAAGACTATCTTAGAGCAAACGGCAAAGATACACTATATTACACACGCGACTTAGGGAAAACCTATAATCACATCTACTGCATGAACGCCAACGGCGACAGGGTGCAGTATAAAGCGAACAACCTGTTCGGCGTGCAGTTTAGTATCTTGGTTACTGAGTTCGCTTGTGTTGAATAGAGATCCTTCGACGACGGACACATGCTGGGCCCCCCGAAAAATGCTTGCCATTTTTTGGGAAAAGGAGCAAACAAACGAATGGTAAGCGTTTTGGCACTCATGCCTAAACGCGAAATGAAGTGCAGTTTGCGACGTCGCTCAGAATGACAAGTATAAACTTATGAGATTTTTTGACAGCGTAGCATTCTGCTACTTCGCTCAGAATTAGAGAACTTGGCGGAAATAAGAAATAAAAAAGAAAAGGTGTGGATTGTTTTTATATATTTAATCATCTATAACCTCGTTTTAATCAATATATAGTGTAGTATGTAATGCATATTACACTATATTTTCTTTTATATGATAGTTATTTTGCTTTAAAGATATATTAGGTAATTTTGTTTTAAAGATAAAAATTATATTAAAAAATGCTTGACACGAGAGTTGAAAATGTGTTAATATACTAGCGTAGAAATTTGCGATTTTGCAGGTTTATGCACTGCCGCATGTGTCGGGTTTTAGAAGTGTGAGCGTTTTGTTGCACGGAAAGTTTAAAATTTTGGTAAACTTTCTATTCAAAATTTAAAAGTGTAACAATTTCACCACCTATGACGACAGCGAGTTTGATTTAAGGGGGTATTAGAGATGTTTGCTATTGTTCAAACAGGTGGAAAGCAATACAATGTGACTGAGGGCGACACCATTAAAGTGGAAAAATTATCTAACGCTGTTGGCGATAAGATCAATTTGGAAGTTTTGCTTGTGTCTGACGGAAAAAAGACTATTGCTGGAACACCTACCGTTAAAGGTGCAGAAGTGACAGCAGAAGTTCTTTCTCATGGAAAAGGCGACAAGATTGTTGTTTATAAATACAAGCCTAAGAAGAATGAAAGAAAGAAGCAGGGTCACAGACAACCTTGGACAGAACTCAAAATTGCTTCAATTAAGATGTAATTATGACCAAGATTGTGATTTATAAGTCTAAAAGCCATATTGTAGGATTTGAAATTTCAGGGCATACAGGCTATGCAGAAGAAGGAAGCGACATCGTTTGCAGTGCAGTTTCCTCAATGAGCCAGATGGTTGTTGTTGGAATAAAAGATGTGCTTAAATTAAACGCTTTTGTCGAGATTAGTGACGGCTACTTAAAGCTAAAGCTATCTCAAAATGATGTCGACAATGAGTGTGCAGAAGTTCTTCTTAAAGCTTTTGAAAAGTCATTAAAAGAAATCGTAAAAGAGTATGGCAACTATGTTAAAATGGAGGTAAAAAAAGATGTATTTTAATATTCAACTTTTTGCCCATAAGAAAGGTGGCGGTAGCACCAAGAACGGTAGAGATTCTCAGGCAAAGCGTCTTGGCGTGAAGGTTTATGCAGGACAGTTTGTTACTGCTGGTTCCATCATTGTTCGTCAACGCGGAACAGCAATCTATCCAGGTGCTAACGTAGGTCTTGGAAGAGACTATACACTTTTTGCTCTCAAAGATGGTAAAGTTTCTTTTGGCGAGAGTAAGGGTAAGAAAATCGTATCAGTTAATTAAAGAGCCTTTGGCTCTTTTTTTGTATCAAATTTTTGCTAAGGGTGAAAGATGAAGTATAAAATTGTAAACAACGTTATCAATATTTCTGGAAAAGAGGACTTCAACATCAAAGATATACTTGAATGTGGGCAAATTTTTTCCTTTGATAAGCAAGGCGATGATTATGTAGTCTATTCTCGTGATAAGTGCGCAAAAGTGGTAGAAAGTGAAGATGGCTACAAGATTATGACAAACGATAGCAGTTACTTTGAAAACTTTTTTGACTTAAAAACAGATTATTCAAAAATTAAAAACACCTTGAAGAAAGAGCCGATTTTAAAAGGACCGATAGAGTTTGGTGGCGGTATAAGGATTTTGAAACAGGACTTATTTGAAACACTTATCAGTTTTATCGTTTCAGCAAATAACAACATAAAGCGTATACAACTTATTTTAAATCGTTTGCGAAAAAGTTTAGGGAAAGACATGGGAACATATCACGCCTTTCCGACACGCGAAAGTATGTTAAAAAAAGATGAAACTTTCTTTAAAGATATAGGAGCGGGGTATAGAGCGGGCTATTTATATAAAGTTATTCGGCAGGTTGATGAGGAAAAATTGAAAGAATATGATAATTTAAAAACCCCTGAGCTTAGGAATAAACTTATTAAACTTTCTGGCGTGGGACCGAAAGTTGCAGACTGCATTCTTTTGTTTGGATATGGTAGAAAAGATGTTTTTCCTGTCGATACTTGGATTGCGAAGATGTATAACAAGTATTATGAACCTCTTGAAAATCGAGAAAAAATAAGAGAAAAGCTTGTGGAAAAATTTGGAAATCTCGCTGGTTATGCTCAACAATATTTGTTTTACTTCATGCGCAGTTTTGTCGGAATTAATGAACATAGTTAGGCAACATACGATTAAATTCGTTTAAAAACAATTTTTTTGACGGTTTTTATTGCAAAAATTTTCAAAAAAGGTATTGAATTTTGTAAAAATACATGTTATAATTTATTTGAAAAGATAGAGGAGGATACATACATGAAGAAAAAATTAAAATGTTTATCATTAATATTAGGTTTTGCGGTGATTTCTAATCCATTTTTTTTAACAGCCTGCTCTAAAGACGAAAATCCGCCAATTGATGAAAACGAAAAGCCAATAGTTGAAGAACCTGTAATTCCTCCAGAAGAACTTATTTATAATGATGGAAAATTTAATCAAGAAGGATTTGTAAAAGCTTTTAATGAGGTTTTGGATGTCGAAATGAAAGCACAGCCTGAAACATATGACCATTTTCTAAACAATTTTTATAGTGAATATGACCCTTTGTGGATTTATTATGATAAAGAAGCGAAGGTTATAAAGCTTGCTAGCTTTGCTAAATATAAATTCGAAATTGTCGGTGGCGACCATGAGTTATGGTCGGGAGAGTTTAGGCTAGTTAGTTTCCCTATTGATATTGACGCTTGCAAAACTTGGTCTGAGTTTAAAGAAAAATTTGTTGAAGAAGTTATGCCAGAAGATATAAATTATGAATTGTTTGTCAAGTATGAACATGAAATCGGCTCTGATAAATATATGGCAAATAAAGAGATGTATGATTCTTCAATTAAATTGTCTAAGATATTATATCAACAAATTTATGATGACTATGTTCCAGCCGACTCTGATTTGTTTTTCTTTGGCATGCCTTACGAAATCAATAATGGTGATAGGATGCTTCTTCCTATTGGAACATTGTTCTTTAATGACAAAAATCAAGTTGAATTTATCGGTTCAGAAATATGGGTTTCCACCGAAGGCGGTTGGGAAAACAATATAAAAAAAGCGGCGACTTCAGGGACCATCTTTGGAGATAAACTAAGAGTTTGTTCAACATCTGAGCAAAGAATGGTTGTGGGAGAAATGAACGATACATTCTGCGAATTAACAAATGAAATGCCTAAGGAAGAAGAAGTTGTAGTTCAAAACGGCTATAAATTGTTTGTTCCTTCTGACGAGCTTGTTAAATAAGCGATTTTATTAAAAAAGCGCGTATTTACAAGTGTATGCGCTTTATAAAATATATTAATGAAAAGGAGGATATATTTTATGAACGAGGAAAAGAAGAAGAATGGTATAATAAAAAAGATTTTGGCGGGTGTGCTTGGTTTAGCTATTGTTGGTGCTGTTGCGGGAACAGTATTTGCTATGTCTAACCGAGAGGAGGTGCCTGATAACCCTGTTATCGAAAAGCCTGAGCCAACTCCGGAACCAGAACCAACACCTGAGCCTGAACCAGAGCCTGAGCCTGAACCAACACCAGAACCGGAACCCGAGCCGGAGCCTGAACCAGAGCCTGAGCCAACTCCGGAGCCGGAACCAGAACCTGAGCCGGAACCAGAACCTGAGCCAGAACAAGAGCGAGAAGATATGATTTTCTTTGACGACACTGGCGAGCTTAACGCTGAGGGCTTTCATAAAGCACTTATGTACATCATGGAGAATTATGAGTATAAGGGAATGACCTTGAATAAAATTTTCTATGAGCGAGCATATGATAATTTTGACTTTTTTGCTGTGAATTGGAGTGAAGAAGATAATAATATCTATATGTATGGTGTAGGCGATTTGAAAACTTATTCAAATAACAATAATAAGCAATTAAACATCACAAGGCTTACAAATATTGATTTAAAAGGCGCTAATTTTGAAAATAGTTTAGAAAAATTTGTTGAAGAGTGTATGGATAGTGAAATTACTGGAAGGAAAGTTTACACACTTGACTTTTGTTACACCGAAGATGACCTTGACAGCCTTGAAGATTATTACACAAAAGCCTATCAAATGGCAGAGCATCGCATTGAACAAGAGTTAGGTAGAAATGAGGTTGTGATTGGTAGTTTTATTGAGGCGAGAAAGAGTATGCCCGCTGGAAATAATTTAGGTAACTATGATGAAATCATAACACACTATTGGTGCTTTAACGAAAGAACAAATGAGCTTTCTGAACATGAGATAGCAGTAGATTCTTCAGTAGTTTTAGGCGGTGGATTCGAGAAAAATTTATATGATTGTTCTATAACTGGTAGTAATTATGTAAAAGTATTTCATGGTAATGAAGGAAAAATTATAGATATAGAACTAGAAACACTATACAATGTTGAGAATGGTAAAGTTTTTGAAAAAAGGAGTGCTAATAAAAAGAGGTCAGTTAAGACTGATGAATATGCGTTTGTTGTTGATGACAAATACTATGAACTATAAATATCAAAAATATAAAATAACAGGGAATTTTCCTTGTTATTTTTTTATTTTATGTGTTATAATATGAATATGAAAAAAAATCACAAGATTTTGACAATTTTTTTGTGTTTAGTTATGTTCTTTATGGCTGGATGTGGCGATGGTGGCTTCGGCGCGGGCAGTGAAGGTTCTCCTATCAATCTCGAAGGCGTCAAGGTTATGCGTAAACCAGCGGAATATAGCATAAGCGAGATTGTCGGCGAAGAGAATTCCGAGTATTTTTATAATTTATTATCAAGTAGTATAACAAGATATCTATATTTAACTTATGCTTATGGAATAGAAAATATTGTAGATGACGAAAATCAAGTGAAATTATCTATTTTGAGCGGAACAAATTTGGAAGATATTTTATATGATGGAACAAACCTGGATAGATATTTCTATTATGACTCAATTAGGTATAGCGTAGAATCCATCATTGTAAACAATGTGGATAATGTGCTGGAGATAACCTTAGACACAAGTTCTGCTTGGAATTTTGGCTTTGATAACTACTACACGCTTGACGAATCTGTTAGCGGTTTTCCAACACTTGCGTTAGTTAATAATGATATTGATATCCTTTCTACAACATACACTGAAAATGGTGATACACTTAATATTAATGCAGATTATATTGAATATAGTGAAAGCATTTATGGTACGCCAGGAGATTATAGTAATATCTATTATGGCGAAAATGTGGTTGAGAATGATATTTTAATGTATGGTAAATCTCCTTATTATCAAGAATTTGTAGCAAACGAGCCAGTAACAACGCTTAATACATATCAAGATGCGCTTGAATACATAACCTACCTATTCGTGCTTGGATATGACTATGAAACTGCGGATGGTGCCGTGAACAGTGAGGATGCACCTTATTTCAATTTACAAATTTCACAAAACATGCAATCGGTTAATTTCAATGGAGCCACTCTTAGTTTAAATATTCCAAGTGTCACCGTTGAGCGAACACCTAATGGAAGAACCAATGTTTCCATAAACGAGGCGTTAAGCGAAATAAAAGAGCGCTATAATGTTTTAGGTACATATATTGGTGTGACGGATGAGAATAAAGAACAACTTGTAAGATATATCTTAGATTATGTTATCGGTCTTGACGATGAAGAAAATGGCAATTATTCCTTTGAGATAACCATATTAGAGGACGGAGGAGGCGGAACTGCACAAGTTGCAGAAAGGCGTCAAGTTGAAGTAAACAGAGATTACGAGAATGTTGTAAGGAATATTGTTGATGTTGCTTGCGGTGAGGTTCGTATTGGTGGCGTTGAAGGCAATGACGAGGTCTTTATCGATACCGCTTACCCTATTTCTGAAATTGTAGATTACAAAAATGACTATTTCTACACGCAGTGGTATGACGAAAACGGAAATACCTCTGATGAAAATATTTTGGGACATGTGGATGCCGCAGAATATCAAGCAATGAGTATCAGTTTGCCTATTGAGGAGATTGGATACTTTTTAACTGATATACAACTTTGTTTTGAGTATTATGATGATAATCCTAATGACGAGAGTGAGTTAGTTTATGATGAATTAAATGGTTTAACACTAAATCTTGGAATTAATTATTTTGATAATCAAGGCAATATTCTCTATTCTTCTGAGCCTGTTCAAAAAAATATTAAATATGGTAGGCTACTGAGTGATGCCGATTATCATACGGGTGTTGACCCAGATTATAGGAATGTTTATTTCACTACGAGCGATGATGTCGTGAGCGATAATATATATGGTGCTGTTTTTTCACAAATAGAAAAAATACCTCTAAAAATGCAGTTTAACAATAATATTGATGAAGGCGTTTTAAATGCTGAGCTAAAAGGTGAAGAGGTAAATGAATACGAGCATGTTATAAAAATTACAGGAAGCTCCCCAGCGCGCGAATATTATAAGATGAATCCTTCGTCTTCCTATGGGCAATATGCCACCTTTAATCCTGATATGTTTGCGGGGAAAACAGATTATATTGAAATATATTTTGATGTTTTAAAAGATAAAAATAATCTTAACAAAAACTATAATTTTAAAGTAGGCTTAGTTTGGGTGTTGACGGACTCCTATAAAAAGGATGACCCTGATTATGTTGGGTCGCTGTCAATGAGTTTTTTAGACGATATTGATTTAATAAGAAAAAAATTTTAAATTCTCCACTAGGAGAATTTTTTAATGCTTAAAAATAAAATAATAAAAAGGTAACTATTTACAAATCAATCAAAATATGTTACAATTATAATAATCATTACAAAGGAGTGAACATGAAACCGCTAATATATGCTCTTATTATAATTATGATTGTTGATGCTTTTTTGTTGGCATACTTTATCGTTCGCACTATTCAAAAGAAGCGATTGAAGAATTCTAATAAACAAGAAAACTTGAAGACAAGCGACGCTAAGAAAGGTAATAAAGAAAGCGTTTTAAAAATTGAAACACCTAAGAAAAAGAACAAACTAACAAAACACAGCTCTTATGGCAAAATAAAAGTCAACGAAGAAGCTCTTAGGAAAATTCTTGAAGGATATGACAAGGATGATGAGAAAAAAGAGGTTGAAGTTAGCGATATTAAAGTGAATTTAGACGATAAGAGCAACGCTAAAACTTTAAAGGAAGAAAATCTTGATGCGGTCTTTGAGGACTTTAAGATAGAAGAAAAAGTTGAGAATGTCGAAGATAAAAAAACACCAATAAGATTTCGTTCGCCTTTTCATAATGTTTTGTCAGAAAAAAGAAATATTGCCACAAAAAAAGAAGAGATTAAAGAAATTGAAGAGGATGAAGAAGATGAAGATTTTGATACGAGCGATATAGAAAAGGCTTATCAAGATTTTCTTATGAGAAAGAAACAAGAATATTTGAAAAAATATGAACAGGAACTTGAAGAAGAGGACGCAGAAGATGTCGTCAGCAACAACTTAAAAAGTTATACCATAAATGATTTTAAAGATGATTATTTTATTAGACACAAGGACATAGATGAGATAGTAAACAAACTTTCTGATGAAGACAAAAACAAGATATTGTCAATACTACTTAGCAAAAATACGCTTGACGAGAATGATTTTATTGATTAGTTTGTTTAAAAGTTAATAAATAGTTAAAAAAAATAACATAAATTTAATTTTTTTCATATAAAACGCTTGACATGGAAATTTATTTTTTGTAATCTAATTCTAGGTTAAGGAGGGTATATGAAAAAATTTTTAACATCACTCGCTTGCCTATCTTTTGTGCTTGTGGGTGGAATTTCGCTTGCATCTTGTGGTGGAGATAAGAGCATTGTTGATACTTCGGGTAGCTACAAAGATGCGACAGCAGAAGAATTTGCAGAGGCTACGAGTGGCTACAAAGCAACCACAAAAGGTTATAAGTTCAGAATTTCTATTGATGCTGAGATTGGTGAAGATGTTGATATAACAGGGCTAGATCTTGAAGATGGAACGGCTAGGTTTGATTTTAATGGACTTATAGATTATGAAGGTAATGTTTTCTTTGAAGGTGATGCGTATTTCAAAGGCACATTGCAAGGGCTTGAAGTCAAGTATGATGCTGACGGCAGTGTCTATTATGACAATGAAACAGGAACAACATATCGCGATTTAAATGGAAAGAAAGAAAAATACACAGGTTCTTCGGACTCTTCCATTTTCGAAAATATGTTTGAGACTTTTGGTGGCGCTGTTGATTCTGAGGGAATAATTGAGCAATACCTTTCCGATCCAAATGGTAAATATCAAATCGCAACTTCTGACACATACACAAAGATAAGATTTGATGTTTCAGAAACTGTCGAGGGGTCGGAAGATATGGCAGAGGGGACTTTCTATCTTATTTTAGATGCTGAAAAAAATTTTGAAGGTTTTAGAATGGAGGCAAATCTTTATGGAATGAGCCAAATAATCGAATTTGTTGCAACTGATAGTGTTGTTGAGTTTCCTTCTAATTTAGACAGCTATGTTGATGTGATATAATTTTATTGTTCCGTTTATAAAAATTTTTGTAAGATACTTTAATTTAGTATAACGAAAATGTTGATTATTCAATTTATTATTATGAAAGCGTATGACAATCATACGCTTTTTATATTCTTTTTAAAAAACATCTTTCATATATTATTATGGAATGTTTAATTTTTTTGGAGAGGTAAAAAAGCATACAGGTGTTAAAGTTGATGAATTTCACATCATCAATATATCTAATAAGCTCCTATATGTGGAAGGACACAAGGGATTGGTGATACTTTCTTCGGAACTTGTCGCTTTTAAGGTGAAAAATGGCAGAATAGAAGTAGAGGGAAGAGGGCTTTATTTAAAAGAGCTTACTGAGAACACCCTTAAAATTTCAGGCGATATAAAAAGGGTGGAAAGTTTTTGAAAAACGGTGTTCAATTTAAAATCAAAGGGCTTAATCAAGAAAAAAATTTAAACATTCTTGCAAAAAAATTTCCAATTTATGATATTGTCAGAGTTTCAAAAAACTGTGCTGTATTTAAAGTAAATATAATGCATGCAAAAAAAGTCAGAAAAGCACTAATCGACCTAAATTACGAGATTATAGAAGAGAAAAAACTAGGTGCTATATCTATGCTTTTAAGAGTGGTTAATGTCTATATAATTTCTGCGCTTGTCATTAGCTCTATTCTTATTTTCGCGCAATCGCCATATATTTGGCAATATGAAATTTTAGGTGAAGAGAATTTATCAAAAACCGAAGTTGTTAGTTTTATAAAGGAAAATTTTACCAGAAATAAATATAAATTAAATACGAAAAGTGTTGAAGGTGCATTATATGATGAATATGAGGAAATCAGTTTTGTGTCTTGTGTTATACGCGGACAAACTCTCATTGTCAACATTAAAGAAAAACTTTTGCCAGAGGAAATTTATGGAGAGTTTGAGCCTATCATAAGCGAATATGACGGAAAGATAACGGAAATCAATCTTGTGTCTGGAACTATGGCGGTTAAAACGGGCGATTATATTAAGGTTGGCGATGTGCTTGTTTATCCATATTATAATGATGCTGGAACCATAAAAAAAGTTATGGCAAACGCTGAAATTACCATGGAAATTTATCACACTTCATCCATTACGCACTTTAATGATAGGGTGGAGCTAGTTAGGACAGGAAGAAGTGTGCTAAACACGGAAATTTTGCTTTTTAATTTGCCAATATACTCAAATCTAAGCGAGATGAATTACGAACTTTACGAAACGGAAACGAACGAGCAAAATTTGGTTAACAATAATATTTTGCCTCTAAAACTCAAAAATACAACCTATTACGAACTTGAAGAAGTTGAAATACATGAAACTTTTGAGGACGCAAAAGATAGGCTATTAAAAGAAGCTAGGGAAAAAGCGTTGCTAAACGCAGGAAATTGTGATATAATAAAAGACGAATACTATACGGTGGAAGAAAATTCTACTTATACTACTATTAACTATTGTGTTGTAGAAGAGATAAAGGTGGGTGAACATGAAAATAGAGGGCAAAATAGGGCTTTATAAAAGGACAATTTTAAAAATTATAAAAGTCTGTGAAAATCTTTTAAAAGAGGACTTTAAGGATGTCTCGGTTTCGATAAACTTCGTCAGTGACGAGGAGATACAGAGGCTAAATAGAGAATTTAGAAATATTGACAAAGTGACGGATGTTTTATCCTTTCCTAATTTAAACAAAACACCGAACGAAAAGCTGAAAAAATTTAGAAAACTTGCAGATTTTGACACAAATTTGCTGTTTTTAGGCGATATAGTAATCTCAAAGAATGTTGCCAAAAAGCAAGCGCGAGAATACGAGCATTCTTTAAAGAGAGAGGTTTGTTTTTTGGCACTTCATGGGTTTTTGCATCTACTTGGCTTTGACCATATTAAGGAAGAGGATGAAAAGATTATGACAAAGTTACAAAACAAAATATTGAGTGAGGTTAGCTTATGAAGTGTGGCTATGTGGCAGTTTTAGGGCGACCAAACGCTGGCAAAAGCAGTTTGATAAATAGACTTGTTGGCGAGGAGGTGGCGATAGTTACCAAGCGTCAACAAACAACAAGAAACAACATTTTGGGTATTGTCACAAATAAAGATTATCAAATCATTTTCATTGATACGCCAGGCATACATCATAGCAAAAACAAGCTTGATAAATATATGATGAAGAATGTGCGCTCGGCAATTGGCTCTTGCGATGTTGCCATATATCTTATCGATGCTTCGCGAGAGGTTGATGACGAAGAATTAGATTACATAAAGATGTTGAAAGATAAAGCTGAAAAATTGTTAGTCGTTTTAAACAAGGTCGATAAAAAACTTGTTGCAAATGTTGATGCGGATTTGAAAATTTCAGTCCAAGAAAATATAAATATTGACAAGCTAGTCGAAGAAATTGTTAAACTTTTGCCAGAAAGAGAGATGATGTATGATGAAGATGCGTTTACTGACAAAAGTATCAACTTTTTGATTTGTGAGCATATTCGTGGCTTGTTGTTAGAAAAGTTAGATAATGAAATACCTCATGGGGTGGCAGTGGTTGTAGATAAAGTGAAGGAATTAAGCGACAAGGTTTTTATAGATATTTCAATCATTGTTGAAAAGGAAAGGCATAAAGGTTTCATCATAGGAAAGAATGGTCTGTTTATTAAAGATGTAGGAATTAGTGCGCGTGAATATGCTGAAACTTTATTTAGAAAGCAGGTTGTATTACACTTATTCGTTAAAGTGGATGAAAATTGGCGCTCAAATAATATAGACAAGTATGGCTATTGATATATTCCAAGCATGAAAGTTTGTATTTTTTGTTAAGAAAACATTAAATTAAGAATATTTTTTCTTGCTATGCAAAAACTAGCATAGAGGAGGAAAAAATGATTATTGCAAATTATATTGCCTACATCTTGACAATTATCGGCGGGCTTAACTGGGGACTTGTTGGTATTTTCAACTTCGACCTAGTTAATTGGATGTGTATGGGAAGAAATGCTGGTTCAATCATTATATACGTTTTGATTATGCTGGCTGCAATCTGGCTCATCATTTCACCAATCATTTCAAGAGGTATGCTTGACCTTGGATGTATATACAAGAAAGAGCATGACGAGGAAAAGAAAATGAAATAAACAAGGTCTAACCTTGTTTTTTCTTTAATTGAGCAAAAGCGCAGTTAAAAAATAATACTTACGGAGCCAAACTAAAAAGTAGCGACCAACTCGCCAACGGAGTGCGAGTTGCGTTTGGTCGCTGAAAAGAAAAAACAAGCGAAAAGGCGAAGCTACGTCATAAACTTCACTTCATTTCGCATTTAGGTGTAAACACCAAAACGCTTACCATTCGTTTGTTTATTCCTTATCCCAAAAAACATAAATGTTTTTCGGGGACCCATTAATGTTTTGAAAACGAGCAAAAGCGCAGTTTTTTCTTTGGCAGGGGTGGAAGGAATCGAACCCTCCTCTGGAGTTTTGGAGACTCTCATTCTACCGATGAACTACACCCCTAAAATCTTTCTTATTTTACTATGAAAATTGAAATTTGTCAATTATTTTTAAAGTTTTATTCATTTTTTATTCTTTTTTCTTAAATTTTTATTATTTAATCGGTCCTTTGAAGCTGTTTTTAATATTCTAAAAACTCAATAGGTGTTTTTAAATTATTTTTTATATATAATTGTAATTTTAAAAGCAATTTGCTATAATAAACTATATGGATAGATTAAGAGTTCCACTTGCAGAGCGTATGCGTCCAAAGACGCTTGATGATTTTTTTGGACAGGAACATATTGTTGGCAAAAATAAATTACTTAGGCGCGCAATTCAAACAGGAAGTGTTGGGAGCATGATTTTTTATGGTCCGCCTGGAACAGGAAAAACAACTCTTGCGGGTATTATTGCAAATATGCTAGATGCAAACATTGAAAAATTGAATGCTGTATCAAGCGGTGTTGCAGAAGCTAAGGCGGTTATTGAGCGTGCTAGAACAAGCAAGGCGATGTTCAACAAAGATACCTATCTACTTTTGGATGAATGTCATAGGTGGAACAAGGCGCAGAGCGACTGCGTTTTGCAGGCGATAGAGGAAGGGAGCATTTACTTCATTGGCTCTACCACCGAAAATCCATACACGAGTATGACGCGAGCTATTGTTTCAAGATGTAGCGTTTTTGAGTTTAAGAAATTATCTGAAAAAGATATTCTAAAAGTGATTGAAAGGGCGCTAACTGATAAAGAGAACGGACTTGGTGAGATAAAAATTGAAATGAGCGATGAGGCTCAAAAATATCTTGCGTTTGCGTCAAATGGTGATGTAAGAACGGCGCTCAACGCTTTGGAACTTGCAGTCAAGTCCACGAAGATGTCTAAGGATAAATTCATTCACATTTCCAAGGAAACAATGGCAGAGTGTTTAAACAAACGACCTCTGTCCATTGATGAAAACAGTTATTATGATTATCTTTCTGCATTTTGTAAGAGTTTGCGTGGCTCAGACACTGAGGCGGCGCTATATTATAGTCAAAGACTTATTAAGGCAGGTGTAGACCCTCGTATTATTGCAAGACGAATGATTGCTCATGCCTCGGAAGATATAGGCATGGCAGATTCAAATGCGCTTCTTATGGCGTGCCTCGCAATGTATGCAGTGGAAAAAATAGGACCTCCTGAATGCTATTTGAACCTATCGCACGCAATTATTTACCTTTGTGAGGCAGAAAAATCCAACAGCGTCTATATGGCGATGAGTATGGCAGAAAAGGATGCAGAAAATGCGCGTGAAGATAATGTGCCTAATCATTTAAAAAATCATCCTAGCACAAATGCTGACGGTCACGGTAAGTATAAGTATCCGCACGACTATGGTGGTTACTGCAAGCAACAATATTTGCCGGACAGTTTGAAAGATAGGGTGTATTATAAGCCGAGCGGAAATGGCAAAGAGAAAAATTTAGTTAGAAAAAAATTTAGTAAAAATGTTTAAGGAGAAAAAATATGTTTGGAAGAAGAGCGGACGGAAAAAGAGTTAAAGACTTAATGATAATTGAGAAAGCAATGCCGTATTTTATGCCGATGCGAATAGACGGTGTAAATTTATATAAACAACAAATTTTGTGTAAAAATATGGACGAATTTATCTTAAAGGAAAGGCAAGAAAACGGCGTTCATTTTAATTATACCGAAATTCTGATTGCAGCGGCAGTGAGAATGTTATACGAACGCCCTAAGGCAAATAGGTTTATTGTTAATTGTCAAATATTTCAGAGGAAGGAAATCACTATCTCTATGTCAATTAAGCCTAAGCTGGTGGATGACTGTGATGAAGTAACACTTAAATTCCATTTCACAGGCAGAGAAAATATTTACGAGGTCAAAAAGATTGTAGATGATGAAATAAAGAAAAATATGCAAGCAAATAGTGATACTCATGGCACAACAAAGGCGGCAAAAATTCTTGGCAAGATGCCTTATTGGATGTTTAAAGTGGCTATGAAGTTTATAAGATTTTTAGATAGATATGGTTTGCTTCCAAAGTCACTTATTGACCTTAGTCCTTTTCATACAAGCATGTTTGTCACTGACTTAAAAAGTATTAAACTTGATAAGGTTTATCATCATCTGTATAATTTTGGAACGACCACTATTTTCGGTGCGCTAGGCAAAGTTAAATATATGCCGGTGAGCGATAGGTCGGGCGAAATTAGAACGGAAAAGGTGATGGATTTAGGATTGAGTCTTGATGAGCGCGTTGCCGATGGATTATATTATGGTCACTGTGTGAAATTGCTTCTTAAATATATTGAAAATCCTGAGCTTTTAAAGGCAAGTTTGAGCGAGATTGAGGTAATTGATAAAGCAAAAAAGCGTGCTGAAAGAAAAGCGAAACGCGAGGAAAAGAAGCGTTTAAAGCGTGAGGAAAAAGAAAAAATAATTAAAATGAATGAAATAGCTTAGTTTGAAATTTATGAAATAAAAAGTAAATATAGAGTATTATGCATGCATACTACTCTATATTTTGTATTTTAAAAATGTAAAGTCTTTAATCGAGGCTTCTTCAAATAGTCTTTTTATGTTAGTCAAAAACTGTTTTTTAATTAATAATATTTATGTTTAATATTATTCCTCTTCTAGAAACGGAAGTAATCTGTCAATATTTTTGCGCTCAAAGGTGTAAAGTTTGTCAAGTAATTCATCAAGCTCTTTCGAAATGTTTTTGTGGTCGCTCTTATCTTTTATGCAGGTGATAATGCCCATAAAAGTTCCTAACAACATCAATTCAGATATTTTGCGTGTGGAATTATCTATCATAGTTGACATATTGACACTTGCCCAAAGTTTTGCTTTTTCGATAAAATTATTATCTTTAAGTCCTTCTATTTTTTCCGCTTTTGCAAAAGCTTCACATTCTTTTGCTAAACAATTATATTCATCCTGCTCTTTACTTAATTCGCTAGTTAGATTTTCATCGGTGGATTTTGGCATGATATCTTCAATCGATTGGATTGCTGTTCTTATATTTTGATAGATAGCGTTTAAATATTTTTCTTCTTTTTCTTTCATTTTTTACCTCTTTTTTTAATTTTTTTTCAAAAATTAACGCCTTTTTTATTAATTTTTGATTTTATACTAATATTATTGTCATTTTTCGACAATATATGCATGTTGGTTTAGGTATTAAAATAACATTTTGCACTACACTAACGACATGAAAACTTCAACGAAAATTTTATTGATATTTAATATTGCGCTTCTTATTGCAAACATCTTTTTAATTAGATATTTAGTCATGGGCGTTGTGCCGACAGAGAGCGGTTTTGTGTTTGAATTTTCTGCACTTTCTTGGGTGGCGCTTTCGGTGCTTGTTGCATTTCTAATCACATTTATTGCTCTTTATATAGTTTTTTTGAGAAATTTGCGATTGTCAAATTTACTTTTTTTCTCAACTTTGCCATTGACATTAATATACGGAGTTTTTGTTGTGTATATTGCAAAGATAGGAGAAATGGATGATATTACTTCGGCGTCTGTTAAGGCAACCTTAAATATAAATTCTGCGCAAGGAGTGGAAAATTTATGGATAGCTCTTGCCACTATCACATATTTGGTTCTACTGTTTGTTCTAATTATGATAGCGTGCAGACCATTAAAAAATGTTGAAAAGGTGACGCAAAAGTTAGGTGATGGCAGAGTGAAGATGGAAGACTATAAAATCGGTGGGAGCAAACAGTTTCAAGAGATTGAACATAGTTTGAACAAGATTAATTATCTATATAAAGAAAAAGATAACAAGCTTAAAATTGCGAGTTTGGCTTCTCAGAAATATATGCCAAAGCAATTACTAAACTTTCTCGGCAAGAATGGCGTTGAAGAGGTGGAAACAGGTAAAAGTGTCACAAAGGAGGGTAGTATACTTTATTGTGACTTAAAGCCAAACAAAACTTTAAGCTTAGAGGAAAACTTTAACTATATCAATTCCTATTTAAAGGTTGTTGCGCCGTTAATTAAAAGATTTGATGGTTTTGTAGACAAATATCTCGGCGATGGACTTATTGCGGTTTTTTCAAAAGCTCAAAATGCAGTTGAGTGTGCGCATGCCATACTAAAAGCGGTTGAAGACAGAAACAAAAATCAAAAGAAGTCTTTAAATATCGCTTCACGCATAAGCGTGCATACAGGAGAGTTGACAATCGCGTTAAGTGTCGAAGAAAAAACGCCAACAGTAGTTTCGCCAATAATCAATATGTTGTCAAAAATGGAAGAGATAAATGAGTTTATGGGAGGAAAACTTTTATTTTCGAAGAAAACGCTTGAAAGTTTTTCAAATAAGTTTAACTTTGACTATCGCTATCTAGGTGACTTAGAGTATGAAAAAAGCATAACTTCTCTTTTTGAAAGCTTAGATTGTTATCCAAAAAGAATAAGAGAAAAATTGAAAAAGTTTAAAAATGAGTTTGAAAATGGGGTGCGTTTCTACAACGAAAAGCGCTATCGTGAAGCGAAAGATATGTTTGAGAAAGTTTTGCAAAAAATTCCTAGTGACAATGCATCATTTGTCTATTTTAATAAATGCAATGAAAGGTTAAGTGAGATTGCCTAATTTTTGTCACAAGTATTAAGTATGTTAAAAAACATACTTTTTTCACTTTTTATCGCATTTTTTGCCTATTATTTTGCCGTTTTTTATATTTTTCTTATGATTTTTTCTATTTTTGTTACTAAAAGTTAATATTTATTCATGTCAAACTTTACTTGACTTTTTGTTGCAATTATTTTAAAATCATCCTATGAAACAAAATAAAATTTTTAAAAGATGTCCTAGGTGCGATAATAAATGCCTACTTAATGCCACAAAATGCGAAGAGTGTGGTCTTATTTTTTCGCGCTTAGAATTTGCCACAAATACCGCTGCTAAGAATATGATAAAAAAAGGAGATAGAAATTATATTCTTTACACATCGGATCTGCCAAAAGATTTATCTTACACCAAACTTTTAATTTACACCTTGATTTTAGGTCTATTTGGCGCACATTATTATTATACAGGGAAATATATCAAAGGAATTCTTATGAGTGCTATGATGGCATACGCCATTGTTTGCTTAATCTTTAATGCTTATCTTGTTGAATATCTCTCTTTTTTGTATCTACCTATTGGTATAGGAGTGCTGGCATGGATTGTTAGTTGCGTCTATGTGATATGTAAAAAATTCAAAGTGCCTGTGTTCATTGAAACGACAGAAACAGGTGGCTTTAAAGTTTAGGAGAATTTATGAGAGTTGTTGTCGGAATTAGTGGGGGTGTCGATTCAAGTGTGGCTGCCTATCTTTTAAAACAGCAAGGGCATGATGTTATTGGGCTTTTCATGATTAATTGGGATGCAGAAGATGGTCAATGCACTGCCATGGAAGACTATGAGGATGTTAAGCGTGTCTGCGATAAGATAGGTATTCCATATTATAGCGTAAACTATGCAAAAGAGTATTATGAGCGTGTTTTTCAATATTTTTTGGATGAATATAAGCGCGGACGAACGCCAAACCCTGATGTTCTATGCAATCGTGAAATTAAGTTTGGACCATTTTTAGAAATGGCGAGACGTCTTGGTGCGGACAAGATTGCCACAGGGCATTATGCTAAAAATTTTGAAAAAGAAAGTTTAACATATTTAGCTAAGGCAAAGGATTTATCTAAGGACCAATCTTATTTTTTAAATCAACTTTCGCAGGAGCAACTCTCTTCTGTTATCTTTCCACTTGCTGACATTGAAAAGCATGAGGTTAGAGATATAGCGAAAAAGCTAGGTTTGTCAACTGCCGAGAAAAAAGACTCGACAGGCATTTGCTTTATCGGCGAAAGAAATTTTAGAAAGTTTTTGAAAGAGTATTTGCCAGCACAAAAGGGCGAAATTAGAACGCTAGACGGCGAGGTTGTAGGTGAACATGAAGGATTGATGTATTACACCATTGGGCAAAGGCGTGGGCTTAATATTGGCGGTAAGCATGGTGGCAATGGCGAAAGGTGGTATGTCCTAAAAAAAGATTTAGAAAACAACATCCTCTATGTCAGTCAGGGCGAATGCGCGGAACTGTATTCGAACGGGCTTTTTGCAAATACTTTTAATTGGATACCAAAATTGCCAGAACAAAAGGTATTTGATTGCTATGCTAAGTTTCGCTATCGCCAACTTGACCAGAAAGTGAAGGTGGAGATTTTAGATGATAAAAACATCAAGGTTGATTTTTATGAAAGACAAAAAGCCATCACCGAAGGACAGTTTGTGGTGCTATATGACGAAAACGGCGTATGCTATGGAGGCGGAATAATAGATAAAAAATTTTAAGTTTTAAGAAAAAATTAGGTCAATAAGTTGAAATTTTATTTAATTTGTGTTATAATCTAAACGCACTAATAAAGAATAAGTTGAATGTTTTTAACAAAACTTAAAACAAAATTTCTTAAACCTTATTATGCAGAGATGTCTGAGTGCGCGAGAAAAACTGCGCTTGTGGTTCGTTTCCAAGTAAACTTGAAAACTTCACTTATTGCTTGTTTTTCTCTTCTACCCCAAAAATGACAAGCATTTTCGGGGAGCCCCACTGACCTTAAACCACTCGTTAAAATTGTTTTAAGGTAATTAACTTAATATTTTTAAATTTCTTAAACTATGCAGAGATGTCCGAGTGCGCGAGAAAAACTGCGCTTGTGGTTCGTTTCCAAGTAAACTTGAAAACTTCACTTATTGCTTGTTTTTCTCTTCTACCCCAAAAATGACAAGCATTTTCGGGGAGCCCCACTGACCTTAAACCACTCGTTAAAATTGTTTTAAGGTAATTAACTTAATATTTTTAAATTTCTTAAACTATGCAGAGATGTCCGAGTGGTTTAAGGTGCAGCCCTGGAAAGGCTGTGTGCGAGAAATCGCACCGAGGGTTCGAATCCCTCTTTCTGCGCCAATCAAAGAAAGTATACTTGGTGTAATGTGATAAACTTTTAAAAATTGCATATAATTAAAATTGCAGTCATCAAATTCACACTTTTTACTCAAAAAGAATAATTTAATGTGAAAAAGCGAAATTTAGTTGACTTTTGTTTTTCTTTTATTTATAATATTTGAGTTGAAATTTATAGGCTGTCTTGAAGGAGGGCATTATGGAAAAACATTATCTTACACCAGAAGGGAAAAAGCAACTTGAAGAAAAGTTGAATTATTATAAAACTGTTAAGCGTCCAAATGTGGTTAAAAGAATTGGAATTGCAAGAGAGTTCGGCGATTTGTCGGAAAACAGCGAATATGATGCAGCAAAAGATGAGCAGGCACAAATTGAGTCTGAAATCACGGAAATGGAAAACATCCTTTTAAACGCTGAGGTTATTGACAAAAAGAATATTGATTCCACTGTCGTTAATATCGGAACAAAAGTTAAACTTTATGATGAAGATTTTGACGAAGAACTTGAATATCGCATCTCTGGCTCATCTGAAAGCGACCCGAAAAATGGCGTGATTAGCAATGTTTCACCTGTTGCAAAAGCTATTATCGGACACAAGAAAGGTGAAAGCGTGACTGTTCATACGCCAGGCGGAGTTTCTCATTTCAAAATTGTTGACATTAAAATATAAGATTTTGATTTGAATAAGATGTGTGTTGCGTCAAGAATGTTTTACGCGTTGCACCTTATTTTGAATATATTTTATTTAAATCTTTAAAATTTATTGATTTTTTCCTATTAATTTGTTAATATATATGATGTGACTAGATTGTGCTAGTTTTACTTTGGCTATTTAATTGTAGACAAATTTTGTTAATATGTTAAAAGACAATCGTATTTAATAAAAATTTACTACGTTGAATATAAAGATTAAAGGAAAAATATGGCTTTTGTTAATTCTATTAAACTTTTTTGCTCTAACTGGGATAAGGTGTTAAAACTTTTCCTTTATTATCTTTTTGTGCTTTGCGTTACAGTTTTGCTTTTACTTCCGGTCTTTTTTGCTTTTGCTGAAATTATTAAAAATAATTTACAAGTTTCTGAGGTGGCTT
>ERZ1643251.1460-NODE-1460-length-26737-cov-9.193689_pt1 | contig 26737 bp, 29 predicted proteins | sample MGYA00579261_ERZ1643251 | MGnify/ENA primary metagenome ERZ1643251 (study PRJEB29033, sample SAMEA4952267) | chicken gut metagenome | biome: Broiler Chicken; feature: Gastrointestinal Tract; material: Caecum | place: Ireland | collected 2018 | study: Broiler... | reverse complement strand
TCAAGAACAAATAAATATATTGATGAAACACGTCCATGGGAATTAGCAAAAAATGAAGAAACAGAAAAATTAAAATCAACAATGTATCATTTAATAGAAAATATAAGAAAAATAGGAATAATCCTATTACCATTTATGAGTGAAACATCAAAAAATTTATTAAATCAAATAGGAATTCCAGAAGAACTTCAAACATGGGATAACTTGAAAAAATATGATGGTTTAAAAGATATAAAAGTAATTGAAAAAGGTCAACCATTATTTATTAGAAAAAATGTAGAAGAAGAAATGGAATATTTGAAAAACTAAAAGATATTGCAAAATATAATAAAAGGTGGAAAAATGGATTTGATATCTATAAGAAGAAAATATAGAAATATAAGAAATATAATAATTGGAGCATTTTTTGTAGTTTTGTGTTTATGCTTAGTGATTTTATTATATGAAATTCGTCAGAAAATTTTATCTGAAGAATTTTATATGTCATATGTAGAACAATACCAAAGGCTAGCAGAAGAAGAACAAGCTAGAATAGAACAACAAAAAGAAGCGGAAAGGCAAGCAAAGCTTCCTAAATTAACAGATGAAGGAAAAAATAATATTGCAAACATATATCATTCAGATACAAAAAGAGTGTTTTTGACATTTGATGATGGACCATCACAATCTGTTACAATACCAATTTTAGACACACTAAAAAATGAAAATGTAAAAGCAACATTTTTTGTGTTAGGAAGTAGAGTTGAGCTTTATCCTGAAATTGTAAAAAGAGAATATGATGAAGGTCATTTTATTGCTAGTCATGGTTATTCTCACGTATATTCACAAATTTATGCTTCACCACAAAGTGTATTAGATGAATATAATAAATCATTAACAGCAATAAGAAATGCAATTGGAGAGCAAGAGTATAATCCACATTTATTTAGATATCCAGGAGGATACAAAGGTGGAAAATATGAAAAGATTAAACAAGAATCAGAAATATTATTAGACCAGAATGGAGTTGTGCATATAGACTGGAATGCACTAACTTCAGATTCCGCTGGCAAAACAACTCCTGAAGAATTCATTGCTGAAATTGACAAATATGCGCCAAAACACAATAGTGTTGTGCTTTTAATGCATGATGCAGGAAACAAGCAAACCACAGCAGAAGCATTACCACAAATAATTTCATATTTTAGAGAAAGAGGATATGAATTTGAAAATTTTTATAGTATAATTAAATAGATTGTAAAAGAAAGAGGAAAAACATGTATTTAATAGTAGGACTTGGAAATCCAGATGCAGAATATGATAATACAAGACATAATATGGGATTTAATACAATAAACAGAATATCTGAAAAATATAATATTAAACTAAAAAAAAATAAATTTCAAGGATTATTTGAAATAGGAGAAATTGAAGGACAAAAAGTAATTTTAGTAAAACCACAAACATATATGAATTTAAGTGGTAATTGTGTAAAAGAAATAGTAGATTTTTATAAAATAGAAAAAGAAAATATTATTATAATATATGATGATATGGACATAGAATCAGGAAAAATAAAGATAAGAAAAAAAGGAAGCAGTGGAGGACATAACGGAATTAAATCCATAATACAGATGCTAGGAACTGACGAATTTCCTAGAATAAGAATAGGAATTGGAAAACCAGAACACAAAGGTGATGAAATTAATTATGTGATAGGTGCAATTCCAGATGAAGAAAAAGAAACACTTATGCAAGGTGTTGAAAAAGCGGAAAAAGCATTAATAGAAATATTAAAAAATGGCATAGATATTGCTATGAATAAATTTAACTAAACAATAAAGGAAGGACAAATGAAATGATAGAAGTAATTATAAACAATCAACCTCAATTAAAAATAATTTCTTTAGTAGAAAACGGAAAACTAATTGAAGTTTATAACGAAAATGAAGAAAGTAAACATGCAAGAAATGAAGGAAATATCTATACAGGAATAGTAAAAGATATTATACCAGGAATGCAAGCAGCATTTATAGATATAGGAACAGAAAAAAATAGTTTTATACATGTAAAAGATGTTGTACCACAAGTAGATGAAAAAATAGAAGACAAAGATGAAGACTTAAAAATAAAAGATGTCGTAAAAACAAATCAAAAATTATTAGTTCAAGTTCAAAAAGATAGTAATGATAAAAAAGGTGCTAGAACAACAACACATATAAAACTAACAGGAAAATATATTATATTAATGCCAAACACAAATATTATAACAATTTCACAAAAAATTATTGAACAAAAAGAAAAAGATAGATTATTAGAAATTATAAAAAATAATTTATCTGAAAATATGGGAGCAATTATAAGAACTGCTGCAGAAAAGAAAAAAAGTGATGAACTAATAGCAGACCTTAAAAGATTAGAAAATCAATGGAATAAAATACAAAATCAATTTACAAACAGTAAAAAGGAGCCACAATTATTATATGAGGGATCTGGAATTCTAGAAAAAATGCTTATTGACCTTGCCGAAAGTAAAATAGAAAGAATTGTGGTTAATGACCCAAAAGAAGTAGAACAAATTGAAAAAAAATTAGTAGATTTACAAGAAAAAGAAATCAAAGTTGAATTAGACAAAAACAATAGTTTATTTGAAAAATATGAAATACAAAAACAAATTGAAAAAGCAAATCAAAGAAAAATATGGTTAAACTGTGGTGGATTTATTACTATAGATTTAACAGAAGCATTAGTTGCAATTGATGTAAACTCAGGAAAATTTACAGGAAAAAGCACTTTAGAAGATACTGTTTATAAAGTAAATTATGAAGCAACTATAGAAATAGCAAGACAATTAAGATTAAGAGACATAGGTGGAATAATCATAATAGATTATATAGATATGAAAAAACAAGAAAACAAAGACAAAATAGAAAATTTATTAAAAGAAGTATTAAAAAATGATAGAGCAAAAACACAAGTAGAAGGATTTACAAAATTAAATCTAATGGAAATGACACGTAAACATATATGTAGTCACAATAGTTAGTAATAGCTGAAAGAAGAGGTAAAAATGAAAGTAGGATTTGTATCACTAGGATGTAGTAAAAACTTAATAGATACAGAAATTGTTATAGGACATTTTAAAAGCCATAACTATGAAATTGTAAGTGATCCAGAAAAAGCAGATATAATTATTATAAATACATGTGGTTTTATAGAATCTGCAAAAGAAGAAGCAATAAATACAATATTAGAAATGGCAGAATATAAAAAGAAAAAATGCAAGTATTTAATAGTTATTGGATGCCTTGTACAACGCTATTATAAAGAGCTAAAAAAAGCTCTACCAGAAGTAGATTTATTTATAAAAATAGATGAATATGATTATTTATGGGACAAAATTGAAAAATTAATAAAAGAAAATATAGTAGAAGAAAGTAAAACTAATACAAGTAATAAAATCACAGAAATTCGACCACTTCCTATGCCTAGATGTGAAGAATTTTTAGATAGAGTAATAACAACAGGAGAAAACATTGCATATTTAAAGATAGGAGAAGGATGTAGTAATAGATGTACATATTGTGCAATTCCATATATTAGAGGACCATTTGTAAGTAGAAAAATGGAAGATATAATTGAAGAAGCAAAAATGCTTGTAAAAAAAGGTATTAGAGAAATCATAGTTATTGCACAAGATACAACAAAATATGGAATAGATATTTATGGAGAACCTAAATTACCAGAATTATTACAAAAAATAGCGGAAATATCTGAGGTAAAATGGATTAGATTTTTATATTCTTATCCAGAAGGTGTTTCAGATAAATTAATTGAAGTAGTAAAAAACAATGAAAAAATTTGCAAATACTTTGACATTCCAATTCAACATATATCTAATAGAATGTTGAAAATGATGAATAGGAAAACAAGTAAAGAAGAAATAGAAGAACTTATAATAAAATTAAGAAAAGAAATTCCAAATGTAGTATTAAGAACAAGTTTAATGGTTGGATTTCCAGGAGAAACTGAACAAGATTTTAAGGAATTATATGAATTTGTCCAAAATGCGAAATTTGACAAATTAGGTACATTTATGTATTCTAAAGAAGAAGGTACTCCTGCATCAAGAATGCAAAACCAAATAAATGGAAACACAAAAAGATCAAGATATAATAAAATAATGAAAATTCAACAAAAAATATCAAATGAGAATTTACAAAATAAAATTGGACAAGAAGTAGAAGTACTAATAGAAAATAAGACATTTGATGAAAAATATTTTGTTGGAAGAACAAAACAAGATGTACCAGACATAGATGGCTTAATCTATATAAAAAATAATGATAAAGAATTAATGAACCAATTTGTAACAGCAAAAATAGTAGATGTAAAAGAATATGACTTGATTGGAGAATTAATTTAAGAGGAGGTTTTATTATGGAAGAAAACAAATCTGCACAATATACATTTGGACCAGAAGAAAAACAAATACTAGCAATATTAGATTCTTTTGAACAAGAATTACAAGCAAGATTACAAGAAAATAATGGAGAAGTAGAAAATATAAAATATTATGAAAAATTTAAAATGGGAGATATAGATTTTAATAATATTTTTATTACTACAGAAAAAGATGCAGAAGGAAATTTTACATTCCATGTTTATAGTGGAAGTTCTTCAAATGAAATCTTAGCAGTTGATAAAGATGGAAAAGTTTCTTCAATAATACCAGAATTAGAAGCATATTTATCTAATATAAATTTAGAAGAAGTTATAGCAGAAAATGAAAAAGAGCCAGGACGTTTAAAAGGTATTTCAGAAAAAATGACTCCTGAAGAAGTAAAAGAAATGCTTGAAGGAAAAGAAAAAATAGTAGATGAGGAAGAACAAGAAACTGATGAGCAACAAGAAGATAAAGGAGAAACAACGGAAGAAAAAATAAAAAAAGATCTTGAAGAACAAGGCGAAGATTTAGAAATCTCAAATTATAGAAAAATAAAAGATAAAAACGTTGCTGAGAGAATGCCACAAGTATTTGGAAATTCAGAAGAAAATGGTATAGCATATTCTAATAAATTAAATAGATTTGTAATGTTAACAAAGGTAAATGGCAAATTTAAAATAAATGATAATGTTGAGCCAGCACAAACAGCTTGGAAAACAATAATTAGTATAGATGAAAATGGTGAGAGTATAGAAAAAAGAGTTCCACATGCACTAATGGAGACAAGTAATGATAAACAAGAAATTGCAATAACATATGGGCCATATGGAGAAATTGATATAGAAACAGTTGAAGTATTACCTTGTGACGAAAGAATTGCAAGAGGAGTTAGGATGCAAGGAGAAGATGCTACACAAGAAGAAAGTTATCAAATTAGAAATGAATTTGAAACAGAAGGAACTGAGTATTCTCATGAATTAGCACATCAAGTAAATGAAGTAGAAAATGCACAAAGAGATAGTGGACAAGTAGATATGAATATTACAGAAGAAGATTATATACCAAATACTCAAAAAACTTGGGGAGAACTTGTTGACGAAACAGGAGAATCATTAGTAAAATTGGTAGAGAGATATAATAGAGAAATGCAAAAACCAGACGCAGAACCTAAAAAGGTAGTCGAAATAATAGAAGCTGATTATGGTGCCATTTCTCGTGAACATAAACACTAATTGGAGGTAAAATATGCTCATAGAACAATTACTATTTATAACAATTGCTTTTGGAATATTCATATATATGTTTTATAAATTAATAAAAACAAATGATACTAAATATGTTCCAATATTAGCTTTAGAAGCATTAGGAATAGGTATAAAATTTATAGAAGTATGTTTTGGAAAAGAAATAAATATAATTACAGGAATAATAACATATACACTATCAATATTACTTCCAATTGTAATGATATGTATTGAAAAAGCAAATGGAAATATAGCAGAAAATTTATATGTTATTTTAGCAAAGATTTATTTAGTATTTGGAAACAACAAAAAAGCAAAAAATATATTAATAAAACTTGTAACAGATAAGCCAGAAAGTTATTTAGGTCACAAATTATTAGCAGAAATATATGAAAAAGAAGGTGGACAAAGAAAAGCCGTAGATGAATATGTTCAAGCAATTGACATTAATAAAAAAGACTATTTATCATGTTATAAGATAGCAAATTTATTAACAGACTTAGACAAAAAGGATGAAGCAATAGAAATGCTTGGAAATTTATTAAGCAAAAAACCAGACTATATTGAAGCAACAATTGCTTTAGGAGATTTATTGATAGAAAAAGAAGATTATAAAGAAGCTGTAAATATATATTCAGAAGCTTTAAAATACAATCCTACAAGCTATGATTTAAATTACAATTTAGGAATAGTATATACAATGCTAAATGACTTTCAAAGTGCAAAGATTAGCTATGAAAAGGCCGCTGAACTAAATTCTATAGCATATAACACAAAATATAGTTTAGCAGAAATAGCACTTATTTATAAAGAGTTAGAAGAAGCGGAAAAATACTTTTTACAAGCAACTGAAGACGAAGAACTATGTGCTGATGCCTATTTAGAACTTTCAAAAATATATCTTATAAAAGGTGATAAAGAAAAAGCAATTCAATATGCTAATGTTGCAATACAAGAAGAACCAAAAAGAATTGTTGAAAAAATACAAAAAGATATTGCATTTGCTACAATAATTGCAAAATTATCAATACCATTTAACTTAGATGTAGAAGAAGAAAAGCCACGAAAATTAACTAAAAAAGAAAAGATGGCAAAAGAACATTTAGAGCAAATGGTAGAAATTACAAAAAAAATAGGATATAATGATGTGAAAATTGAAAAACAAGGAAAAACATCACTAAACTTAGAAGAGGAAAAACAACATCAAAAAGAAAGAGAAGAATAATTCATAAAAAATTGCAAATTTAATATAATAATAATAAGACATTTATATTAAGGAGGACTAGACAAATATGAAATTTGCAATTATAGGTGGAGATTTAAGAATAATAAAATTAGCAGAAATGCTTGCAAAAGATGCTCATGAAGTATATACTTATGGATTAGAAAAAGCAAAAGAATTAAAAGACATACAAAATATTATAGAATGTGATACTATTGAAAGTGCAATAAAAGAAGCTGAAATTATAGTTGGTCCAATTCCTATCTCAAGTAATGGAGAAACAGTAAATACTCCGTTTGGAGAAAAAGAGTTAACAATAAGAGAAATGTTTGACCATATGAAAACAAGGACAATTATAGCAGGAGCGATATCTCCTAAAATCCAAGAAATAGCAAAACAAGATGAAATTAATATTATAGACATCATGGAAAGTGAAGAATTAGCGATATTAAATACAATAGCAACTGCTGAAGGAACAATTCAATTGGCAATAGAAAATACAGATAGAATATTACACGGCAGTAGAGTATTAGTATTAGGATTTGGAAGAATAGGAAAAGTGCTTGCAAGAAAATTAATAGGATTATCTGCTGTAGTAACTTGTGCTGCAAGAAAAGATGAAGATTTTGCATGGATTCAAGCATATGGATATAAAGTTACAAATATCAACAATATAGGAAAAGACTTAAAACAATATGATATAATAATAAATACAGTACCACATTTAATTCTAACAGAAAAAAGATTAGAATATGTAAAAGACAATGTATTATTAATTGATTTAGCATCAAATCCAGGTGGAATAGACAGAAATGCAGTAAAAGAAAGAAAATTAAAATTTATTTGGGCATTATCACTACCAGGAAAAGTAGCACCAACAACATCTGCAGAATTTATCTATAATATGGTTTTAAAAATATCTAAAAATATAAAGGATTATTCTTAATCTTCTAAAGAATAGTCCTAAAAAAATTAAAAATGTACATAAGAAAGGGGGATTTATAGTGGAAATATATCAAGCAATAATTTTAGGAGTAGTACAAGGAGTAACAGAATTACTACCAATATCAAGTTCAGCACATTTAAACTTAATACCATGGATATTTGGCTGGGAAATGCCAGAAAGTTTTGATGTTGCATTACACTTAGGAACATTACTTGCAATAACAATATTTTTCTTTAAAGATTGGCTAGGACTAATCAAAGGAGGATATGAGCAAGTAGTAAAAAAGAAAAAATCAACAGAAGGAAAAATATTTTGGTACATAGTAGCTGTAACAATTCCAACAGGAATAGTAAGCTTAATATTAGATAAATTTTCTGAATTTATATGTGATAAATTTGGAATAGAAATGATATTAATCGCAGTAGCATTAATCGTATTAGGAATATTGCTATACATAGTAGATAAAAAATCACCTTCTGAAACTAAATATGAAGACATGACATTTAAACAATCATTTTTAATAGGAATTTCTCAAGCAATCGCAGCAGCATTTCCAGGAACCTCAAGATCTGGAATAACAATGACTGTAGCAAGAGCATTAAAAGTTGATAGAGAAAGTGCTGCAAAATACTCATTCTTATTATCAACACCAATAATTTTGGCTGCTGTTTTAGTAAGTATAACTGATTTTGAGTTTACACTTGCCTTTTTCATGGGAGTATTATTCAGCTTTTTAGTAGGATTATTTGTAATAAAATTCTTATTAAATTATTTGAAAAAAGGAAGCTTCAAAATATTTGCTATTTATAGAGTTGTATTAGGAATTATAGTAATTGCAATGACATTAATAAGATAGCAAGACATTTAGTGCCGGTTCTCTTTTGCCATTTTGCCACAGGGACGTTCCTTGGTGGCAAATTAGCATTTGGTGCCGGTTCTTTTTTGTCATTTATTTAAATAGTCATATTTACTACCAAAAGTATTTACTGTAATATTTCTATAATTTTGATTTTCATAATCTTTTTCAAAAGAAATTTTTATATAGTCATTAGGCAAAGCACTTTCAACAATTTCACCCCATTCAATAATGCAAATACCAGAAGAAAAATATTCTTCTCCACCAATTGCATAAAATTCATCAACATCTTCTAAACGATACACATCAAAATGATAAATTGTGATTTTATCGTTTTTATATTCATTCACTATTGTAAAAGTTGGGCTTGAAAGTTCATTTTCTAATCCAAAATATTTCAAAAATCCTTCTGTAAACTTTGTCTTACCTGCACCAAGTTCACCAGAAAGAACAATAACATCTCCTATTTTTAATTTACTTGCTAAATTATATGCAAAATCCATAGTTTCGGTTGAACTGTGAGATGTAAATTTGTAAGTATTCATAAAATTCCCTCCTACAATATTTTAACCGAAAACTATGGATTTGTAAACCTTTTTATGAGTTTTTTGAATTACACATTTTTTCATATTCTTTGCATTTGATTTTGTAATCCATCTGCATACATAAGTATTTATAATATGAATATGCTTGTTCATATTGCATGATTGGATTAAACATTGGGTCTTTATACATATCGTTTAAACCATTATCCATCCCATCAATTTGTGAGTATGGTGAAAAATCAGCATTTCTTTCCATAAAAACCTCCTTTATATATGTATATTACGGAAATAAAAAAAAATAACATTATGGATTGGTTCTTTTTGGACTATAAACGCAAAAAAATTTCTTTAAGCACGATACTTAAAGAAATTTAACAAATTAATCATATCATTAAAAAATAATAAAATCAATAGTTTTAATGATTTTTTATAAAAAAATTAGAAATTTTGCTAAAATAAAATATTATTGAAAATCTAGAATTATCAACAGTTTTACGTTTTTTTTATTTCATAAAGTATCGTGCTTAAAGAAAAATATGGGAGGATAAAGAGATGAAAACAAAAGAAAGAGAAACAAAAAACAAAGGAATAACATTAATAGCATTAGTAGTAACAATAGTAGTTTTACTAATTCTTGCAGGAGTTTCAATATCAATGTTATCAGGAGAAGATGGAATAATTAATCAAGCACAAAATGCAAGTAAGGAAACAAGTGAAGCAGAAAATATAGAAAAAATCAGATTAGCCATATCAGAAGCACAAATAGGAGAAGAAGGATATCAGGAATTAAATCAAAATAATTTAAAAGAAGCAATAGACAATCAATTTAATGGAAGAAAAGATTTTGTAGTATCAAATAATGAAGATGGAACATTTACTGTAAGTTGTTTAGATACATTAAAAGATTACAATATAACTTTAAACAGGGTAGAAAAAGGAATAGATTGGAATGAAGCAATGGCAAATGCGGTAGCTCCAGAAAGTCAAGACGAACCAAGAAATAAAGGAGTAATAGGAATAGGAACTGATGGAAAGCCAGTAGATATGGATTTATGGGAATATACAATACTGGATGATGGAACATGTGGTTTAAATGATGAAAATTCTATAAAGGACATAGGAAAGAACAAAGGATATCTAGGAGAATATCTGAATGGTCAAATAATAGGAACAATACCACAATATATTAGTATCAATAATGGAAAAAATTATATTCCTGTTACGAATATGTTTGCAACATTTTGTGAGGTATCTGAGTTAACTACTATGCCAATTATACCATCAACAGTAAAGATTTTAACGAACTCTTTTATAAGGTGTAGTAATCTCGTAGAGTTAAAAGAGATACCTAGTGGAGTAGAAATGGTAGGTAGTATGTTCAAGGGATGTACTTCAATAACGAAATCTATAGAAATTCCAAATGGCGTAAAAAGTATGTTAGGAATGTTCAGCGGGTGTACAAATTTGCAAGTACCACCAACAGAAATACCGAGTAGTGTAGAGAATATGCATACATCATTTTTAGATTGCGAAAAATTAGATGGGGAAATTATTATTAATGCAAATCTTACTGGTACACTGATTAATGGAAAAGAAGAAGATTTTTATAGATGTTTTTATGGAGCAAGTTTAAAAGAAAATAATGTATCAATAAAATTATATTTAAAAGAAAATCTATATGATTTGTTTTGCAATAATAGTCTTTTTATATATAATCAAACATTATCAAATATGAAATTTATAAAACTATAAAAATAATGGATATCCTATTCTTAATTGGCAATGATAAATAATAACTTAAAATAAACGGTATTCTAATAATAGGATACCGTTTTAATATGTAATCAATTTTTGTGTATAATCCATATTTGCCTTTGAATCATACTCAAATCCCAAAGAATAAACATTAGAAGCCCAAATATCTTTTTCAAGAATATACTTTAAATTTTTATTAGAGCTATTATCCAAAAACTTTTTAACAGAAGTTACTAATTCAAGTTTTGGATTTCTTTTCGAGATTTCTCCAAGAAGTTCTCTACCAGATGAGTTAAAACCAAGAACTCTTACATAAGGAATTATAGTCTTTGAAAGTTGCATATCTTTCTTAGTAATTCCTAAAATCGCATATAACAAAATTCGTTGAATTCGAGTTTTAGTGTATCTTTTTGTATCAACTAAAGTAAGCAACTCAATTACACTATTGCAAGAATTTGCTGCGTTTTTAAGTGCATATTCTAAACCTTCAGAAACATCAGGTAAATTTGCAATTTCACTTGTTGACATTTTCCTTAATGTATAGATAATCTCTTTATCAAAAGCAGAAAGATTTTTAACATAATTTCCTTTTTTAATACATTCTTCTAATATATCATAAGAATTTTCAGGCATAACACGTTGCAATTCAGTAATATCAGAAGACATACAATAATTTCGAATTGCAGAAGCACTAGCAAATCGTGAATTTGCGGGAAGAAAATTATCATTATATCCAACATTTTTTCTTTTCAAAGTAATTGGTCGTATTAGTGAATGTTGCCTTTTTAAAGATTTTAAATATTCAATTCCTAATATGTTGTTTGGTGAAGAAAGAACATTAACAAATCTTCTAACATCTCCTAAATACATAAGAAGTGCTTTTTCTCTAGCCTTTGGAAAAGATACACCTTTTGAAAGTTCGTGAGATAATAATGTTTTATATTCACGAGGTTCTTTTGCTAAAACTTCAGCAATATCGTTTAAAACAGAAATATCTCCAGATTCACTACCAAAAGATAGATAATCAATTATATTTAAAGAGTTCAAAATTTTTATTGCACCATCTGCAAAATTTTCAGCACTTGATATTGAATATATAGTAGGCAGTTCAATAACTAAATCTATTCCATTTGATATAGCCATTCTTGTTTTTGACCATTTATCAACTATAGAAGCATCACCCCTTTGAGCGAAGTTGCCTGTCATAATGGCAATAGTATAGTCTGAATGAGTTGCTTTTTTTGATTCATTTAGATGATATAAATGTCCATTGTGAAATGGATTATATTCAGAAATAATTCCTAATATATTACTCATTAGAACCTCCTACATATTGAAAATCTACAAAATTATTGATATAATCATATCACAAAAAAATTATATATACAATAAATTTGATGTAATTATTATAAAAATGGAGGTATTATGGAAGAAAAAGTCGTTATATATACAGATGGTGCTTGCTCAGGAAATCCAGGACCTGGAGGCTGGGGAGCTATTCTAATGTACAAAGGAAGAACAAAAGAAATTTCAGGTGGAATAAAAGATACAACAAATAATATAATGGAAATTACAGCAGTTTTAGAGGCATTAAAGTGCTTAAAAGTAAAGAGTGATGTGCAAGTATATAGTGATAGTGCATATGTAGTAAATGCCTTTAATCAGGGATGGATTTATAATTGGATAAAAAAAGGTTGGAAAACAGCATCAGGTGAACAGGTAAAAAATAAAGAATTGTGGCAGGAATTATATAATCTTACTAAAGAACATAAAGTAGAATTTATAAAAGTAAAAGGTCATGCTGATAATGAATTTAATAATAGATGTGATGAAATGGCAAGAAATGCAATAAAAAACTTTTCTGTATAATTATTCTAAATTTGTATAAAATAATAAAAAATTTTATACAAAGGGTGATATTATGAAAAGAAGATTATTAGGAATTTTCTTATTGATAGCTTTAGTAATTACATTTATAGTGACTTTAACAATTCAAAATAATTATGTACAAGCTCTTTCTAAATATGGTTCAAGAGGAGAAGAAGTTAGAACAATTCAAGAAAAATTGAAAAGATGGGGTTATTATTCTGGAAATGTTGATGGAATATATGGCAGTCAAACAGTTTCTGCAGTTAAGAGGTTTCAACAAAAGAATAGACTTCAAGTTGATGGAATTGCAGGTCCCAAAACTCTTAGTGCAATGGGAATAACCTCAAGCTCAAGTGGCACATCAGGCAGTTCGTCTAGTAATTCATCAGATGTTAATTTACTTGCAAGATTGATATATGGAGAAGCTAGAGGAGAGAGCTATACAGGACAAGTTGCGGTTGGAGCAGTAGTAATGAATAGGGTTAGAAGTAGTAAATTTCCAAATACAATTTCAGGTGTAATATATCAAAGTGGAGCTTTTGATGCTGTTTCAGATGGTCAGATAAATTTAACACCAGATAGTACTGCCAAAAAGGCTGCACAAGATGCTATCAATGGTTGGGACCCAACTTATGGGGCTATATATTATTTTAATCCGAATACAGCAACTAATAAGTGGATTTGGTCTAGACCTATGACTGTAACGATTGGAAAACATAGATTTTGTAAATAACATTTGACAATTGGTGCCGGTTCTCTTTTGCCATTTTGGCATTTGGTGCCGGTTCTTTTTTGCTCAAAAAAAGAGATTTAGTATTTTTACTAAATCTCTTTATTTTTTTAATCTAATCAATATTGCTATACCCAATAAAATAAGTAGTACACCTACAACAATCAAACAAATACTTAAAATATTTGTTAGTTGCAAATCAAACTGAGAAGTACTTACTGCAGTTGTACTTGTAGATCTATTTGTGTTTCCAGTTGCATTAGTGTTTGTACCATTTGTATTACTTGTATTTGAAGAATTTGAATTAGTTGTATTATTATCTAAATTCATATTAACTGCAGCAAAAACATACATGCAATTAGAAATTAAAATTACACTTATTAATAAAATAAAAAATACCTTATATAATTTTGACATTTGTATACCTCCAAAATACGCTATTACTATTTTCAAGGTATATAATACCAAAAGAGTTTAAAAAAGTCAATAAAATTTTGGAAATTATTAATAGCTAATATTTTACACAAAATAACACTAGAAAACCTTGACATAAAGCCAAAAACATGAGAAAATATAAGCATTAAAAAAGGGACAGTGAGAATTATGGAAATAGAAAAAATAAAAGCAATTATAGAAGCAATATTATTTTCAGCAGGAAGAATTGTAACACAAGAAGAACTAATATTAGCTTTAGAATTAAATAAAGAACAAATAGGGCCAATAATAAAGCAAATGCAAGAAGAATACAAAAATAGAGGGATAGAACTAATAAAAGTCGAAAATGGTTATCAACTATGCTCAAAAAAAGAATATTATGAATATATTTATCCAATACTTGACAAAAGGGCAAAACCAAATTTATCAACAGCAGCACTAGAAACTCTTTCAATAATTGCATATAATCAAAGAGCAACAAGAGCAGAAATTGAAGCAATTAGAGGTGTTAATAGTGATGGAACTATATACAAGCTTTTAGAATACGGCTTGATAGAAGATGCAGGAAAGGCTGATTTGCCCGGTAAGCCCACAACATATAAAACAACACCGGAATTTTTAAAAATGTTCGGTTATGAATCATTAGAAAAATTACCAGAACTACCGAGATATAAGCTTGATGCAAATAGGCAAATAGTCATAGACGAATTAATAGAAGAAAATGGAGGAGATTAATTATGAAATTATCACAAACAGGAATGGGAACAACCAAATTAAATAATATAGATGAAATGTATCCTGGTCAAAGTATTTTGCTTCAAACTGGTCAATTAGTACAATATGGAGCAGGTTTATTTGGATATAATACAGTTCCACTATTATTAAGAAGAAATATAGAAAGAATAATTGTAGAAACATTAAACAAATATGGATGTACAGAAGTATTATTACCAACATTACAACCAGATACAATCTGGAAAAATTCAGGAAGATATGATCACTATGTAAATGATGGAACAATGTTAGTAACAGAATCAAATAAAGGAACATTTTGCTTAGCTCCTACAGGAGAAGAAGCAATGCTTGAATTTGCAAGAGAAAAACTAAAATCATATAAAAATTTACCAGTAATATATTATCAAATTGGAGAAAAATTTAGAAATGAAATTAGAACAAGAGGATATTTATTAAGAGGAAAAGCATTCCCAATGTTAGATGCATATAGTTTTGACACAGATGTAGAAGGAATGGAAAAATCATATAACAATGTAAGAGAAGCATTTTTAGAAATATTCAGAAAAATTGGATTAAAAGTAATCCCAATAGTTGCAGATAATGGAGCAATGGGAGGAAAGAAATCAGAAGAATTTATGCTTATTTCAGACCAAGGAGAAGATAAAATATTATACAATGAAGAAACTGGAATTGGTTTAAATACAGAAATATTAGAAAGAGAAGATTACAAAACATATCTAAAAGAAGAATATGGAATAGAAGATATTTCAAATTATAAAGAGATTAGAACAATGGAATTAGGACATATATTCCAACTTGGAACAAGATATTCAGAGATGATGAATGGAAAATACATTAATCAAGAAGGAAAAGAAGCTCTTTACTATATGGGATGTTATGGAATTGGAGTAAGTAGAACACTTGCAGCATTATATGAACAATGTTTGATAAAAGACGAGAAATGGGGACCATGTGGATTTTCATTACCATTTAGAATTGCACCATTCAAATTGCAAATAATACCAAAAATAGAAGATAAAGCAAAAATGGAAATGGCAGAAGAGATAATGAAAAGATTAGAAATGGTTGGATATGGTGTAATAATAGATGATAGAGAAAATATTAGTATAGGTGCAAAAATTAAAGATGCAAAAATACTTGGAACACCATATGTATTAGTACTAGGAGATAAACAACAAGGAGATACAATAGAAATAGAAAATGTTAAAACAGGAGAAAAAGAACAAACCACTGCTGATAAAATATTCGAATTCTTTTTGAATAAAACATTCTCTTTAGAATAATTCATAAAATATTAACAAAAAATAGTTGTAAAAAATAAAAAATATGATATACTTATAGGGACAAAAGTCAAATAAAACCTAGAAAGGGAGGAAAGTTCTATGGAAGAAAACAATAATAATGATGAAGTTTTAGAAATTACAGAAAATGAAGAGGAATCAAATGACGGAATAAAAATTGCCAATGATGTAGTTGCAGTAATAGCAGGAGTAGCAGTATCAGAAGTTGCAGGTGTAGCAAGTATGTCAGGTGGTTTTGCAGGAGGAATAACAGAAGTACTTAGTGGTAGAAAAAATCTATCAAAAGGAATAAAAGTCGAAGCAGATGAAAAAGAAGTAAAAATTGATGTAAACATAATAGTTGAATATGGTACAAGAATACCAGATGTTGCATTTGAAATACAAAACAGAGTAAAAAAATCAGTAGAAAACATGACAGGTCTTAAAGTCGTTGCAGTAAATGTACATGTACAAGGTGTAAGAACTGACAGAGAATTAGAAGAAGATAAAGATACACCAAAAGAAGAAAACTAAAAAGAAATGAGGAATGAAGATGAAATTTTTAGAAAGATTTGCACTAGTTGTTTATTCATATATAGTATTATTATTAGCAGTAGTAGTAAGTTTATTAATATTTAATTGGTTAGATTTAGATACATTGATAGAAATGACAGAAACATTAATAACAGGAGATATATCATCAAAAGTATTATTAGGTGTAAATGCTTTATTAATATTACTTTCATTAAAATGCATATTCTTTGATGAAAGTTCAAAAGAAAAAATGAGAGAAGCACAAGGAATATTGCTAAAAAATGAAAATGGTGAATTAATGATAACAAAAGACACATTAGATAATATGGTAAAAAAAGCAGTTGTTGGATTTGAAGAAGTAAAAGAATGTAAAGCAAAAATAAGTATAAATCAAAACAATGAAATTTCAATAACTTTATATATTGCAATAAATGAAAATGTAGTTATAAAAGATTTAGCAATCAACCTACAAACTAAAGTAAAAGAAGAAGTTAAAAATTCAGCAGATTTAGATGTTAAGACAGTAAATGTAAAAATAGTAAATCTTCAAGACAATCAAAATAATTAAGAATAGGATGATAAAAATGGATAATGTAAAAAGTTTTTTTAACCAATACAAAGGAGCAATAATAGGTGTAATTATAGCAATATTAATATTATGTACAAGATTATATAAATTAATTATTGCAATTGTTTTAATTTACATAGGTGCAGTTATAGGAAATTACGTACAACAAAATAAAAGTGATGTAAAAGAAAAATTGAAGAAATTTATAGATAGATTATAAAAGGTGGTAAAAATAGGAAATGAAAAGGTCAGTGATTAGAGAATTAGCATTTAAACTTATTTATAGCTTAGAAATTCAAAAGGCTAATGAACTAGAAGAACAAATTGATTTATTTTTAGAATGTAACGAACTAGAAGATGAACAAGCAAAAGAATACATTAAAGATGTAGTTAATGGGATAAACAAAAATGAAGATGAAATAAATGAACTTATAGAAAAAAATCTAAAAGCTGACTGGAAATTAGACAGACTATCTAAAATTGATTTAAGTATATTAAAACTTGCAATATATGAAATTAAATATAAAAATATACCATATAAAGTAGCAATAAATGAAGGATTAGAAATTGCAAAAAAATATGGAGAAGATAACTCTAAAAATTTCATAAATGGAATTTTAGCTAGCATCGTAAAAGAGATAGGAGATTAACTAATGAAATATAATGCAGTAACAGTAACACAATTAAACAAATACTTAAAAGACAGATTTGATGAAGACGAAAATTTAACTGCAATTTTAGTAAAAGGAGAAATTTCTAATTTTAAAAACCATTACACAGGACATCTATATTTTACATTAAAAGACGAGAATTCGTTAATAAAATGTATAATGTTTAAGAGCTATGCTGAAAAGCTAGCTTTTAAACTAAAAGATGGAATGAAAGTAATGGTTTTTGGCTCTGTATCAGTATTTGAAAGAGATGGAGTATATCAAATTTATGTGAAATCAATGCTTGAAGATGGAATGGGAGACTTACATGAAAAATTTGAGGAATTAAAAGCCAAATTAGAAAAAGAAGGATTATTTGAACAATCACACAAAAAGCCAATACCACTTTATTCTAAAGTTATAGGAGTACTAACATCTCAAACAGGAGCAGTAATAAGAGATATAATAAATGTTTCAACAAGAAGAAATCCAAATGTATATATTAGATTATTACCAGTACCTGTACAAGGACCAGGAGCAGCGGAACAAATTGCAGAAAAAATAAAAATAATGAATGAAAAAAAATTAGCTGATGTACTTATTGTGGGTAGAGGAGGAGGTTCATTAGAAGACTTATGGCCTTTTAATGAAGAAGTAGTTGCACGAGCAATTTATGAATCAAAAATACCAATTATTTCTGCAGTAGGGCATGAAACAGATTTTACTATAGCAGATTTTGTGGCAGACTTAAGAGCACCAACTCCATCTGCAGCAGCAGAACTAGCAGTTCCTGATATATATGAACTAAAACAAAAAATATTAAAAGAACAACTTCGTTATAGAAATGCATTAAAAAAGAAAGTTGAATTAATGAGATTACGATATGAAAAAGTAATGAAATCAAGAGCATTTACAGATCCAACAAGAAAAATAAAAGATAATTATGTTTTAGTAGATTCATGTATAAAAAGATTAGAAACAAAAATTAAGCAAATTTATAAAATAAAAAATGATAAATTTATAGAATTAGCTACAAGGCTAGATACATTAAGTCCTCTAAAAACATTGATGAGAGGATATAGCTTAACAGAAAAAGATGGACAAATAATAAAAAGTGTTGAACAATTGAAATCACAAGATGAAGTGAAAATAAGATTTTGTGATGGAGAAAAAAATGCTAAGATTTTATAAAAAGAGGGAAAATTATGAAAAAACAAAAGAAACAAACAATTTTAACAATAATATTGGTCATTGCAATAATTGCATTAGTAGCAGTTATTGCAAGTCAAATATTTTTGCAACAAAATAATGAACCAGCAAATACAGAAAACACCAACAATATTTCAAATCAAGAAGATAATACAGTGAATACAACAACAGAAAATTCAGAAGAAAATACTGTTAAAGAAGAACTTAAGCAACCAGAAAGCCAAGATGATTATATTGGTGAAGAAGAACAAGAAAGTAACAATGATGAGCAAACACAAGTTACAGAAAATAAAGATGAAAAAGCAATAGAACTTGCTAAAAAAGAATATGGAGAAGATGATACATCAGTTACATATAGTATTGAAAGAAAAGATGGTAACAAGTATTATGTAGCTGTAAAAAATGATGCAACAGTTGTAATGTGGTATGAAGTTGATACTGATACATGGGAAATCAGTGAATATTAGAGAGGAGGAAGAGTTAGCAGTTATACTAACTTTAAAATCAAATGGAAAAAGAAAATAATTTTGAAGATTCTATGAAAAATTTAGAACGAATAGCAACAGAATTAGAAAATGGTAATTTAAGTTTAGATGAATCTGTAAAAAAATTTGAAGAAGGAATGAAATTAGCAAAACAATGTAATGATATTTTAGAACAAGCAGAAAAGAAAATCACAATTCTTCTAGAAAAAAATGGAGAATTAGAAGAACAAAATTTTGAGGCTAATTAATTCTAAGGAATAAGGAGAAAAGGGGAATGAACTATTTGTTAGATATACTTAATAATAAATTTATATATATACCAATTCTTGTATGGTTTTTTATACAATCATTTAAAGTAATATGGGACTTGGTAGCAACAAAAAAGTTTAATTTTAAGAGGATATTAGGTGCAGGAGGAATGCCAAGTTCTCATTCAGCAGTAGTGACAAGTTTAACTGTGTTAATAGGAAAATCAGAAGGATTAGCTTCTCCTATATTCGCATTATCTTTTATTTTTGCTATGGTAGTAATGTATGATGCTGCTGGAGTGAGAAGAGCAGCAGGAAAGCAAGCACATTTGTTAAACAAAATAATTGAAACACCTGGGCTTACAAATGTAGAAGTACAAGAAAGATTAGTAGAAGTTTTAGGACATACTCCACTACAAGTAATAGTTGGTGCAACAATAGGGATTATAGTAGGATTAATTTTTTAAAGAAAGAAGTTGGTAAAATGACAGATATAGAAATAGCTAAACAGGTAGAGTTAAAAAGTATTTTAGAAATTGCTAAAGAATGTGGATTAACAGAAGATAATATTGAAAGCTATGGAAAATATAAAGCTAAGATTTTAAATTCTACAAATGAAAAACTAAAAAATAAAAAAGATGGAAAACTAATTCTTGTAACAGCAATGAGTCCAACACCACTTGGTGAAGGTAAGACTACTATATCAATATCAATTGCAGATGGGTTAAGAAAAATAGGAAAAAAATCAATCCTAGCATTAAGAGAACCATCATTAGGACCAGTATTTGGGATAAAAGGTGGAGCAACAGGTGGAGGTAGAGCTCAAGTTGCACCAATGGAAGATATTAATCTACATTTTACTGGAGATATACATGCAATTACATCAGCAAATAATTTATTATCAGCTATGATAGATAATCATATATATTTTGGTAATGAACTTGGAATTGAAAAAGTTACATGGAAAAGATGTATGGATTTAAATGATAGGCAATTACGAAAAGTTAAAACAGGATTATCAGGAGAAAGTAAAATAGTTCCAAGAGATGATGGATTTGATATAACAGTAGCATCAGAGATTATGGCAATTTTATGTTTGTCAAAAGATATGAACGATTTAAAAGAACGATTAGGTAATATAATAATCGGATATAATAAAAAAGGTAAACCAGTATATGCAAGAGACTTAAAAGCAGAAGGAAGCATGGCTGTTCTCCTAAAAGATGCTATAAAACCAAATTTAGTACAAACATTAGAGCATACACCAGCTCTAATTCATGGAGGACCTTTTGCCAATATTGCTCATGGATGTAATTCAATAATTGCTACAAAACTTGCAATGAAACTCTCAGATTACACTGTTACAGAAGCAGGTTTTGGAGCTGATTTAGGTGCAGAAAAATTCTTAGACATAAAATGTAGAAATGCAAATATAAAGCCAAATGTAGTTGTGTGTGTTGCAACAATAAAAGCTCTAAAATATCATGGAGGAGTTCCAAAAGAGAAAATTCAAGAACCTAGTATGTCAGGGCTAGAAAAGGGAATGATTAATTTATATAAGCATATTGATAATCTAAGAGGAAAATTTGGTTTAAATGTTATTGTTGCTATAAACAAATTTAATACTGATACTGATGAAGAATTAAGATTTGTACAAGATGAACTATCAAAAAGAAAAGTTCAGTCAAGTGTTGTAGAAAGTTGGGCAAAAGGAGGAGAAGGTGCTGTTGATATTGCTAAACAGATTGTTGAACTTTCAAAAAAAGATGATGAATTTAATTTTATCTATGATTTGGATGAAAAAATTGTAGAAAAAATTAATAAAGTTGCTATGAAAGTGTATGGAGCAAAATCTGTAATATATTCTGAAGAAGTTACACAAAAAATACAAAAAATAGAGGAAATGGGATATGATAAACTTCCTATTTGTATTGCAAAAACTCAGTATTCATTTTCAGATGATCCTAAAAATTTAGAATGTCAAGAACCATTTGAAATTACTATTAGAGATGTTGAGCTTAAGGCTGGTGCAGGCTTTATAGTTGTTCTTACAGGTCAAATTATGACTATGCCAGGGCTACCTAAAGTGCCTTCTGCTGAAAGTATTGATATTGATGAAAATGGCGAAGTTGTAGGGATATTTTGACATTTGGCATTTGGTGCCGGTTCTCTTTTGCTATTTTGGCATTTGGTGCCGGTTCTCTTTTGCAACAAATTTATAGAGGAGGATTTAATAAATGAAAAAAGAAGAATTTTATTATAAATCATCAGATAATATAACAAATATACATGCATGTATATGGATTCCTGATGAGCAACCTAAAGGAATAATTCAAATTGCTCATGGAGTAACAGAATATATATTAAGATATGAAGAATTTGCTGAATTTTTTACATCAAAAGGATATATAGTTGTTGGTAATGACCATATTGGACATGGACTTTCTGTAGCAGAAGGAAGAGAAAAAATGTATTTTGGGAAAGAAGGTAGTTGGGATTTTGTTGTAAAAGACATAAAAACATGTTATGAAATGACAAAGAAAAGATTTCCTGATTTAGAATATATTTTTCTAGGATTTTCTTTAGGTTCTTTTCTAATTAGAACATATCTTATACAATATCCAAATGATATACACAAAGCTATTATCATGGGAACAGGTCAAATGTCATCTCTTCCAATTATACTAGCCAAAAGCATGGCAAATAGTGAAGCAAAAAAAGTAGGAGAAGAACATTCTACTCAAAAAATTCATCAATTAACATTTGGAACATATAATAAAATTTTTGCTCCAAACAAAACAGAATATGATTGGTTATGTGCAAATGAAGAGGCATTAAGAGAATATATGAATGACCCATTACGTGGAGGAGATTTCTCTGCAGGTCTATTTAGAGAATTATTAAATGGAATGTTATATACATCCAAAATTGATAATATACAAAAAATGAATAAAGATGTAGAAATTCTACTAATTTCAGGAGCAATGGATCCGGTAGGAAATTGTGGAAAAGGAGTAGAAAAAACATATAAAGCCTTAAAAAAAGCAGGAATAAATAATGTTACTGTAAAACTAATGCCAAATGACAGACATGATATTTTACACGAAAAAGACAAACTAGAAGTTTACAATTCAATTTATAAGTTTTGCATCGGTTCTTAGAAAGAACCGATTTTTAAGCCACAAAAAGATTGACATAATATACCAAAAGTGGTATAATTATTTTTAGAGAATAAAAAAGGAAGGAGTAACGATATGAATAAAAAAGTTTTAAATATTTTAGTAAAAATTACTATTATACTTTCAATACTAATAATTTGTAGCTATAGTAGTGCAAATGCATTTTCTTTTGGTTTTAGACCATCATCAAGCAACAACTCATCAAACATATTTAAAGATTTTTTCGGCATATTTTTCAATAATGACAAAAATGAAAATTATGACTTACAAAATTTAAAAACAGATTTAGAAAATTTAAGAAAATCTGGTAATTACAATATAAATGATATTTCAGATTTAATTAACAAATTACCTCAAGGTGAAGACAAAGTTATATTAAATGCAATAAAAGATATGTTTGTTAAATTCCAAGAAGCACTTTCAAAAATTGATTTAAAAGGATTGCTAGATAAGCTTATTGATGCAATAACATCATTAATTGGCGGAGGTTCAAACAGCTCAGGATTACCAGTAAATGCACAATCAATAAATATGACTTCAATCACAGCAGGAGAATTTGCAGGAAAAGACTATGAAGTAAATTTACATGCAAATATCTATAAACATGTAGATGAAAATGGTAATGAAGATTCAGACAAATGGGTTGTTTTAATTCATCCATTTATGCTAAATGGTAGTATGATAGCTAGTAAAATTGGACCATACTATTACGAAAAAGGATATAACATTATAGCACCAGACTTAAGAAGTTTCGGAGATAGTGAAGGAGAAGTTGCATTAGGATTTCTAGAAAGTCTTGATATATATGACTGGCTAAATTTATTAAATAATAATTATGATGTAAGCCAAGTTATAGTACATGGTGTTTCTTTAGGAGGAGCTACAACAAACTTCTTATCAGGAATTGATCAATTTATAAATAATGGACCTACAAAAATTAATACAAAATTAAAATCTTTAAAAGAATTAAACGTAATTGGACTAGTTGAGGACTGTGGATATACAGATATGACACAATTCGCAAATAAAGACTTTTTATTAAACCTAAACATTGGGTTAAATGAAGACAATTTCGAATATTATAGCCAAGCAACAAACAGCTTACAATATTGTGATTTACCTATATTAATAATACAAGGTACAAACGATACAACTGTAAAACCAGAAAATGCTGAAACTGTTAAAAATACTGTAAAAGGAAAAGTAGATACATGGTTAGTAGACGGAGGAGCTCATGCATTTATAATAATGGGAATAAATAGTAATGAATATAAAGAACATGTTCAAAGCTTTATAGATGAATGTGAACAAGAAAAAGTAAATGCTCCATCAGACAATACAAATTCAGATAACTCAACAGATATCACAATTCCATCTACACCAAATACAAGTGATAGAACAGAAACTGAAAGAAAAGCAATTTGGTATATAATTAAAAATTGGTTTAATAGATAAAAAAATGTAATAACAATGAAAAGAAACTGTAACAAAAATGTAATATTGTTACAGTTTCTTTTCATTTATTGACAAAAAAAAACTAAAATTATATAATAAAATCGTATAAAAAATATTATAGAGGGGGATTTTTTGTGAAAACATATGAAAAAGTATTATTAAAAAGTATAACCACAATTATTGTATTAGTTTATATAATAATATCAATGAATTTAAGGGTTTATGCTAGTAATACCCAAAATACATTAATAGATGGTACAGTTGTAGAAAAAATATCTAATCCAGATGCAAGAGAAGGAGAAACTGATGGACTTATTGATGGAGGAGATAGAGAAACAAGCTATGCTTGGGCAATGGCTACAAGAGGTGATTATGTATATATAGGTACAAATAAAAATATTGTAGGAGGAATAGCAAATACATTTGTTCAATCAATGGTTAGCAATGGAATTCCAGAAGATACAGCATGGGAATTAGTAAATTCAATGACAAATAATGAGATTCCTAGACCAGAAACAGAAGAAGGTGGACAAATATTTAAATGCAATATAAATACAGGTGATATAGAAGTAATTTATACAGCTCCAAAAGATGTTGCTTTTAGAATGGGAATAGAATTTGATGGAGACTTATATTTTTGCTCATTCTCATCAGACACAAGTGCAGACAACTATATATACAAAATAGATGAAAATGATAATATAACAATAGCATTTACATCAAAAACTGGAACAAGTTTACGTGCAGCATGTATATATGAGGATTCACTACTATTTGGAGGAGTTGATTCAAGACAAGAACTTGACCAAGGAGATGAAGACTGTCAAAAATTAGCTATATTACAAAAAGATGCAAATGATGATACAAAATGGGAAAGAATAGCTGACTACAAGGATTTTAAAGATTATGCAACAGATCCAGCAGCATTTAGTAATGTTTCTAGTCCAATTTGGGATATGTGTGTATATGATGGATATGTTTGGGCATCATTGCCAAATAGTGCAGGTATAGTAATGTATAAAGGACATCCTGCGGAAGGAAATGAACCAGCAAATGAATATGGTTGGTATTGGACAGAAGTAATAGGAAAATATAATGGAGTTAATAATTTAGGGCTAGCTGATGATGTTGATGGATATACAGGAGATGAAGCAGGATTGGTAACAATGGCTGCTACACCATTTACATTTAAAGACGGATTATATCTAATGAATTTTGATAATACAATAACAGCTACAGCAACTGCAGTAGGAGGCATATTATCTTCATTATCAAGCTCAAACGCTAAAGCAAGTGATTATTTAAAACCAATGTATATAACATTAAATAATCCACAAAAATTATGGAAATATGACGATGCATCAGGAAAATTTGTTGAAGTAACAGGATTTTCTAAATACATGAAAGATAATTGTATAGAATATATTTGGAGAACAGAAACGTATAATAATAAATTATATTTAACAACTATGGATTCTGCAGTTTTATATAATTATACAAAAAACTTAAAAGGTTCAAATTTTACAGATCTTACAGAAACGGAATTTAGTGAATTTGTGAATAGAATTGACAACTTAATTTCAATATTACAAGGTTTAGGCGTTGAAGGTGAACAACTAAAGATTATAGAAGAACTTTTAGAAAATATAAAAAGCTTTTTACAAGAATATGTTGAAGTTGCTAATGATAATGATAAGTTTTTTAAATTTGTAATAGAAAATGAAAGCTTAATAAATCAAATTGAAGCTCTTGGAAATGGTTCAAATTCAATTTTAGATATGGCTGATGAGGAATTAAAAGCATTATATAACAGAGTTGATTGGACAGGTTTAAAAATGTATTCATTTATAGCAAAAACAGTTGAAAATGATGTTTGGGGATTTGATTTATTAGTGTCATCTGATGGAGAAAAATTTGAACTAGTTACAGATAATGGATTTGGCGATAAATATAATTATGGAGGACGTTCTTTAATTGCAACAGATAAAGGCTTATATATAGGAACAGCCAACCCATTCTATGGAGCTCAATTATGGAGATTAACTGATGGTTCTGAACAAGAAGACAATAAAAATCCAAATGATGATGATCAAAATCAAAATCCAACACCTGATAATCCAGATAAAAATAATCAAAATTCCATAAAAGATCCAACAATAGCTCCAGATGACTTACCAGCTGCAGGAATTAGTTATATGATTGTTATTGGTGCTGTTGTAATTGGAATATTAGCATTTTTAGGGTATAAATATAATAAATATAAAAACTTATTGAAATTTTAACATTTGACATTTGGTGCCGGTTCTCTTTTGTCATTTTGGCATTTGGTGCCGGTTCTTTTTTGT
>ERZ1643251.1459-NODE-1459-length-26749-cov-6.943358_pt1 | contig 26749 bp, 24 predicted proteins | sample MGYA00579261_ERZ1643251 | MGnify/ENA primary metagenome ERZ1643251 (study PRJEB29033, sample SAMEA4952267) | chicken gut metagenome | biome: Broiler Chicken; feature: Gastrointestinal Tract; material: Caecum | place: Ireland | collected 2018 | study: Broiler... | reverse complement strand
GAAGTGCTGGTCAAATTTTACGATACGGGCGTAACGCTCTTGAAAAACGGCGTCCTTTCCCGCGAGACCCACAACCGCGCCATCCGAAAGGCGTGCGAAAGCTACCGCCTTTCAGCGGAGCAGAAAGCGGCGCTGTGCGCCATGCGGCGGTGATGTCACAAAAAACAATGACTTTTTCCGACGAATTTCGGCAAAAGCATTGACAAACCCTTCGGAATGGGGTACAATATGAAAAAATATAAAGTGAACATTTCGCGGATGCGGGATGATCGGAGGTAGGTCTATGTACGAGAAGGTTTGCAAAATGCTTGCGGAGCAGCTTGATATTTCCGCGGATACCATTACGCCTCAGTCGGAGGTCGTCAAGGATCTCGGTGCGGACTCGCTGGACGTCGTGGAGCTCATGATGGCGCTCGAGGACGAGTACGGCATCACGCTGCCCGAGGGCGAAGTGGAGAACGTCAAGACGGTGCAGGACATCGTCGACATGATGGAGAAGCTCGCAAAGTAAATCCCCGATTTTCCCTGCGCCTCTTATGATACCGAGGCGTTTCGGAGTTTGTTTTTCCCCGCAGAGCAAACGGCTTTGTCCTGAAAGGTGCATCGGAAAAAAACGGCTCGTCCGATTATGGATTTTCAAGGAAGAAATACCGCCGCCCGAGGGCATTTGCCCTCGGGCGGCGGTTTTGTCGTTCAGAATTTGTCATTCGTCCGTGCGGTTGCCTTTTTCGCAGAGCGGATTCGGGAAAGAAACGGGGATCGCATGAAGGGAATCGCGGCTTGCAAAAGCGAACGGGGGAAGGCGTGAAGCGAACGGGGAAGGCGGCTTTCGGGAAAGAGGAATTATCGCCGATAGACGCTGTTGCCCTGTGCGTCGATGGCGACGACGGCGGGGAAGTCGACGACCTCGAAGCGATAGATAGCCTCGCTCAGGAGGTCGGGGAAGGCGACGAGTTCGCTCGACTGAATGGACTGCGCATATTGCGCGCCCGCGCCGCCGATCGCGGCGAAGTACACGCGCTTGTTGCGCACGAGCGCCGCGCGCGTTTCCTCGCTCATTTCGCCCTTGCCGATCATGCCGAGAAGTCCCAGATCGAGCAGGCGGGGGGCAAAGGCGTTCATGCGAGCGGAGGTCGTCGGGCCGCAGCTCCCGCACGCCTTGCCTGCGGGGGCGGGACAGGGACCGGCGTAATAGATGTAGGTCTTGTCGAGATCGATGGGAAGGGGCTTTCCTGCGTCCAGCAATTCAAACAGTCTGCGGTGGGCGCAGTCGCGCGCCGTGCAGATGGTTCCCGAAAGGAGCACGCCGTCGCCCGCGTGCAGGGAAAGGACGTCCGCTTCCGAGAGCGGAAGAGTGAGTTTTTTCATAATGTCTCCTTTTCGCAGCGGATGCAGTGGCACTGAATGTTGACGGCGACGGGAAGTCCCGCGATGTGGGTGGGGGCGATCTCGCAGGCGACGCCCAGCGCCGTCACGGCGCCGCCGAATCCCTGGGGCCCGATGGCAAGCGCGTTGATCGCTTCCAAGGCGTCCCGTTCGATGGAGGCGACGTCCGCGCGGGGATTGTGCGTTCCGACGTCGCGCGTGAGCGCCTTTTTTGCAAGGAATGCGCAGGAGTCGAACGCGCCGCCGATGCCCACGCCCACATAGACGGGCGGGCAGGGACGGGAACCTGCCAGGCGTACCGTCTCGGTGATGGCGTTCAGGATGCCCGCGCGGCCTTCGGACGGCGTGAGCATCCAGAGGCGGCTCATGTTCTCGCTGCCGAATCCCTTCGGCAGGAAGGTGATATGTACTTCGTCCCCCGGCACGATCTCGACGTGCAGGTGAGCGGGCGTGTTGTCGCCCGTATTGACGCGGGTCAGGGGGTCGCAGATGCTCTTGCGGAAGCACCCGTCATGATAGGCGCGGCGGACGCCGTCGTTGACGGCGTCTGAAAGGAGCGCGCCCGTAAGACAGACGTCCTGGCCCAGCTCGAGCAATACGACTGCCATGCCCGTGTCCTGGCAGACGGGCATGCTTTCGGATTGCGCCGTCTGTGCATTCTGAAGAAGAGTGTCGAGGGCAAAGCGCGCGGCGCCCTGTTCGCGGGCGGCGGCGTCGGAGAGCGCCGTGCGGCAGGCGGGCGTGAGCGTCGTCCCCGCCCTTCGCGCCAGACGATAGACGCAATCGGAAATTTGCTGTGTATTCAGAGTTCTCATGGGTCTATTATAGAACAAATTTTGCAAAATGCAAAGTTTTTCCTTGGACATTTTCCGAATTTCCTGTATAATAGCGGTATGGACAGTTCAAGCGGTATGGAACAATCGGCGCAGCAGCAGGAAATGTACTTTCGGCGCCGCGCGCTCTCCGAAGCGGGGATCGCATATTCGGTGGGGGCGGCGCTGCCCGTTCTTGTCACGCTCATTGCGGGCGTCGTTGCCGCGCTCGTCGCGGGCGCTGCTTACGCGGAGACGGCATGGTACCGCTTCCTTGCCTACCTGCTCCCGCAGGTCTGCTTTGCCGCGACTGCGCTCATCTTTTTCCGCCGTAGCCGTGTTCCCGTCAGGGCCGTGTACGGAAAGTGCAAATGGCACTATTTTGTCATAGCCGTCGTCATGCAGTTCGGACTCACGTTTTCGCTCTCCGAACTCAATACGCTCTTTCTCGAGTTTCTGCAGTCCTTCGGCTATACGGCTCCCGTCTCGCCGCTTCCGCCCCTGAACGGGTGGTATCTGCTCCCCGCCATCCTCATCATCGCCGTCCTTCCCGCGATCTTTGAAGAGACCCTCTTCCGCGGCATTCTCGTCGGACGTATGTCTGCGGCGGGGTGGGGGACATGGGCGACGGTGCTCCTGTCGGGCGCGCTCTTTGCCCTCTACCACGGCAATCCCGCGCAGACCGTCTATCAGTTTCTCTGCGGCGCCTGCTTTGCCCTCCTTGTCGTGCGCGCGGGCGGAATCCTGCCCTCGATGACGGCCCATTTCCTCAACAATGCCGTCATTCTCATTCTGACCTCCCTCGGATATGGCACGGAGGGCGGCATGACCATCCCGACGGGCTGGAATATCGCGCTCATCGTCTCGTCCGCCGTCCTGCTTGCGGGGTCTCTCGTCTATCTCCTCTTCCTAGACAAGTCGAATACGCAAAGAGGGGGCGTCAAAAACGCAAAAACCTTCTTCTTCGCCGCCGCCGTCGGCATTGCCGTCTGCGCGGTGCAGTGGATCGCAGTTCTCGTGTCGGGGTTTCTCGGTGGTTAAAGTCAATCTCGTCTGTGTCGGAAAACTCAAGGAGCGCTACTGGCGGGACGCCGTCGCCGAATACGCCATGCGGCTCTCCCGCTTTTGCAGGTTTGAAGTCGTCGAACTTGCCGAAAAACGTACCCTCGAAGAGGAGGCGGTCGGCATCTTGCGCGCCTGCCGCGGTCACGTTTTCGCGTTGACGCCAGAGGGAAAACAGGTCACATCGGAGGAGTTTGCCGCGAAGATCGGCGCGCTTTGCGATCGGGGCGAGGAAATTTCCTTTATCATCGGCTCTTCCTGCGGCATGACGGAGGACGTCAAACGTGCGGCGGACGAGCGCCTTTCCTTTTCCCAACTGACCTTCCCGCATCAGATGATGCGCGTCATTCTGGCGGAGCAGATCTACCGCGCCTTCATGATCAACGCGGGCGCGGAATACCACAAATAGCCGAACGGCAAGCGTCGATCGTGCGCAATGCTGCGTTGTTCGGAACGCCGCGTTGCGCGGAACGGAGTGTTGTGCGGAAAGCTGTATCGGGCAGGACAGCGTGTGAACAAGGCGTCGTGTTTCGTGGAACGGTTTGATCTGCGGAACTTTGCGGGGACGTCCGCGCATACGATGGCGCGTGAACGTCTATGAAGAAGTCGGAGCATTTTACGAGGGCTATCGCGGCGAAAAGCGCATCATCGGCGCAAGCCGCGAGGGAAGAAATCTGTACGCGATGTATGTGGGAACGTCCGAAGGCGTCCGGGGCGGAGCCGCGGCGGGCATTGCGACGTATGCCATTCATGCCCGTGAGTGGATCACGTCCTATCTTGCGCTGCAGCATCTCCGCAGGGGGATTGTGCGCGGCGGCGTGTGGGTCGTTCCGCTTGTCAATCCGGACGGCGTGCTTCTCGTGCAGGAGGGCGCGGACAGCGTGCGCCCGTCGCTGCGGGGCGGACTGCTCTATCTCAACGGCGGGGCCGATTTCTCCCTTTGGAAGGCCAATGCCCGTGCCGTCGATCTCAATGTCAATTTCGATGCAGGCTGGGGGACGGGCCGACAGAACGTACGCGCGCCCGCGCCTGCCAACTATATCGGGACAGCGCCCTTTTCGGAACCCGAGACGCAGGCGCTTCGCGATTTCACGCTGGAAGTGACGCCTTCTTTTACGGTGAGCTATCACACAAAGGGGGAAGTCATCTATTGGCGGTATCGTCAGGGCGCGCTGCGCGCGGCGCGCGACAAAAAATATGCGAAAATCCTGTCCCGCGCAACGGGGTATCCCCTTGCCGAGGCGGCGGATTCCGCAGGCGGATATAAGGACTGGTGCGTGGAGCATCTCCGCATTCCCGCATTCACGGTTGAGGCGGGACGGGAGAGCTTTGTGCATCCTTTGGGCCTTTCGTCGCTCGCGGACATTGTGACAAAAAATATCGATGCGCTCGCAGCGCTTTCCATGGGTTTTTCATGATGGATGAACGGTACATGCGGGAGGCAATCCGCCTCGCGCAAAAGGCAAAAAAGAAAGGGGAAGTCCCCATCGGCGCGGTGGTCGTTCTGAACGGCAGGATCATCGGAAGAGGATTCAATCTGCGTACGCGTCTGCAGATGGCGACGGCACATGCCGAGATGCGCGCCATCGACAAGGCATGTCGCAAAGAGCATTCCTGGCGGCTTCCGGGTGCGGAACTCTATGTCACCCTCGAGCCCTGTCCCATGTGCATGGGCGCGATCCTGAACGCGCGCATTTCACGCGTCTATTTCGGTGCGTACGAACAAAAGGGCAGGAGTCTCACCCATGAGATTGCAAACGCAAATCTGCTCAACCATAAGGTGGACGTCGTGGGCGGCGTTCTGCAAGAGGAATGCGCAAGCGTCCTCACCTCCTTCTTTACCGAGATGCGCGCTCGCGAAAAGGCAAAAAAGGGGAAGTGAACAAGACGATTGCCGGCTGTCGCGAACCGGGAATATATCGAAGCGTTGGCGCGGGGGCGCCCGTCCGTCCGGACGGGCGCCCCCGCGCCGTATTCACCCGATGTCTTTTGTGCGCCGATCCCTCCGCTATGTCCGAAGCCGCGTCATTGCGGCGCATTTTTCGCCTCATCTCCCCGTTTTTTCTGTATTATGTGCGGGCTATGACGGCAGGGCCGTTTTTCGGTCGGAAAAGAGATAAACAGAGCGGACGGCGCGTTCATGCCTGTAAGCTATGTCTGCGCATAGTGAACAGGTATTTGACATCGGGCAAACGGCGGGGTATAATAAAGCAGAAAGAAAAAAGAGCGGCATCTGCCGCAAAAGGAGAAACCTATGCTCGGGAATTTTACCTATTGCAATCCGACGAAACTCTATTTCGGCAAGGACGCCGTGGAGAACCTTCGGACGGAACTCAAAAATTACGGCAAAAACATCCTGCTCGTCTACGGCGGGGGCTCTGTCAAGAAGAACGGGATCTATGATCGGGTCATGACCATTTTGAAGGAGTGCGGCAAGGAGGTCACCGAAGACGCGGGCGTCATGCCCAATCCCACCACGCACAAGCTCTATGAGGGCATCGCCCGTGCGCGGGCATGTCAGGCAGATCTGATCCTGGCAGTCGGCGGCGGCTCGGTGTGCGACTATGCCAAGGCGGTCTCCGTCTCCGTTCACTGCGACGAGGATCCGTGGGAGAAATACTTCCTTCGCTTTGAAGAACCGACGTGTGCGATCGTGCCCGTCGCGTGCGTCCTGACGATGGTCGGTACGGGCAGCGAGATGAACGGCGGCTCGGTCATCACCAATCCCGAGCAGAAGCTCAAGATCGGTCACGTCTTCGGAACGGAGGTGTTCCCCAAGTTCTCCGTGCTTGATCCGACGTACACCTTCACGCTTCCGCACTATCAGATGGTGTCGGGGATTTACGATATTTTCAACCATATCTGCGAACAGTACTTCTCCGGGACGGACGACAATACGAGCGATTATCTCTCGGAAGGGCTCATGCGCTCGCTCATCCATTCCAGCCGTATCGCAAACAAGGATCCCATGAACTATGAAGCGCGCAGTCATCATGTGGACGGCGACGTGGGCGCTCAATACGCTCGTCGCTATGGGCAAGGACACCGACTGGGAGGTGCATATGCTCGGACAGGCGGTCGGCGCGCACACGAATGCCACGCACGGCATGACGCTTGCCGCCGTCTCCATGGCGTACTATCGCCATATTATGTCCTACGGGCCTGCCAAGTTCCGCCGCTTTGCCGTCAATGTGTGGGGCGTCGATCCTGCAGGCAAGTCGGAGGAACAGATCGCGGATGAGGGCCTTGCCGCCATGGAGGCCTGGATGAAGGAACTCGGGCTTGTCATGAATCTCACCGAACTCGGCGTGAGGGAGGACATGCTCGACGGTCTTGTCAAGAGCACGCTCGTCATGGAGACGGGATACAAGGTGCTCACGCCCGAGGAGATCCGCGCCATCTTCAAAGAGAGTTTATAAGCGCGGAAAAGCGGGTATGCAATGTATGGAATTTATGACAATATCGTCTGAGAGGAGATTGCTGTGAAAGTTCTTTTGGTCAACGGAAGTCCGCGTACGAACGGCTGTACATTTACCGCGCTCTCCGAAGTGGCAAAGACGCTGCTGGAAGAGGGGATCGAGACGGAGATCTTTTCTCTCGGGGCTAAGCCCGTGCAGGACTGTGTCGCCTGCGGAAAGTGCGCACAGCTCAAAAAGTGCGTCTTTGACGACGTAGTAAACGAGCTCATTGAGAAGGCAAAGGGGGCCGACGGCTTTGTGTTCGGCTCGCCCGTCTATTATGCACATCCGTCGGGAAGAGTGCAGTCTGCGCTCGATCGCGCCTTCTATGCGGGGAAATACGCCTTTGCGGGGAAACCCGGCGCGGCCGTTGTCTCGGCGCGCAGAGGCGGCACGGCGGCTTCCTTCGATGTCCTGAACAAGTACTTCGGTATTTCCTGCATGCCCGTGGTCTCGTCCACCTATTGGAATATGGTGTACGGCAACACGCCCGAGGAGGTGTGCCGCGATGAAGAGGGAATGCAGACCATGCGCAATCTCGGCAGGAATATGGCGTATCTTCTGAAGTGCATGGAGGCAGGCAAGACGGCAGGCATTGCCGCGCCCGTCATGGAGACGGCGGCAAAGACCAACGTCATTCGCTGATCGGCAGGCGGTTCAAAGAAACGTCATTCAGAAAAATTTCTGAACAAAATAGAGCGGCGGCGGACTGTACAGTCCGCCGCCGCTCTTTTGATGAGAGAGGAAACGTCATATATTTTTCAGAATTTTGGCTTTTTCCACATCAAATTCTTCCTGCGTGATGACGCCGTCATCCAGCAGTTTCTTGAGCTGAAGGAGTTGCTGGATGACATCCGCCGTGTTCGCGGCGGACGGCGTTGCCTGCGGCACGACAGCCTTCGCCTTCGGCTGTTCATCCTGTTCGTCCTGTTCATCCTGTTCTTCTTCGTCATCCGTTTCTTTTTTTTCCTTTAGGAAGGGTTTGAAACTCTCAATATCTTCCTCATAGAGCTTATTGCGGATGAGTTTGATGTCGCACATCGTGTCGAGTGGCAGTTTCCCGAATACCCACATCAACCATGCGAGAAATGGCATACAGAAGAGCAGGGGCAGCCCTATGGCGATCAGACCAATACAAGCTAAAATCAAGCCTGCGAGCGCTCCGCCGATGCCAAAGATCAGGCATACCACGAGGAGTAAAGTGTGTGCGGTAAACAAAGCCTTGTCGTTCTTTTCAAACATATTCATTTCCTCCTAAAATTTTTTGTTTTTGTGTTTGAAATTCCTCTTCGGTCAGAATGCCGCTTTCACGCAGCGCCTGAAGTTCTTCCAGCTTTTTAATCTTGGCATCGTAGGACAGGTTTGCCGAAGGAGCCTGCGAGGATGTGCTTTTCGTCATATAACCGGCCTTGCTGAAAATGTCAAACAGGATATATGTACCGAGGGTAAAGAGCCAGATGGCCAGTCGTCCGCAGAAGAGATAGACCATCGCCTCAATGTCAAAGAAGGTGGAGAAAGTCAGGGACAGGATCGTCAGGACACCGTCAATGCCGATGGTGATATATGCAACAAAGGGCTTGAGCGAAATCGTGCAATGCAAGAACAGATAGATAAGGAATACAAGAGCGGCCAATGCCGTATACAGCGTAAATTGAAAGGCAAATTGGATACTTGTCCCGGCAAGAATGGAGAACAAAATGACGCCGACCAGGTAAAATTTGTCATTTCCGGCAGGTTTGCGCTTCTTCCGGAAAAGGACTTCCGCGAGGATGTATGCGATCAGCAAAAAACATCCGAGGAGGATCCAGGCAGTCAGATTCCAGGGAATCGGGATAAGATCCAGGGCCGGGAAAAGGATAATGTAGAGAAAGGAAAGTCCGGCAAAGATGTGCATTACCCACGAAATACCGCGAAAAACCAGAAAGCTTATTCCGATCGCCGCCATGATCGTCAGGATAAAAATGCCTGTAAGTCTGTAGATAAGCCCTGAATAAATGGCGGTCACGAACAAATACAGCGCCTGTAAATACAGCAGACCTGCTGCGGTCAGTGAGCATTTTTTATCATTCATAATGACCTCCGCATTTTTTCTTTCATTATAACAGGTCGGTGTCGCAGAAAATGAGAATGAGAAAAAAATTTTTTTGTGTTTATTTCAAAAAAACAGAAAAACTTTGCGCCCACCGTAAAAAACGGCGGGCGCTGAAAGCCAACAAAGCTCAGAGATGTAATATAGATGTATTATCAGACAGGTAAGATATATCGGCAGACAGATGCCCCGTGATGAATGCGCAACGAATCAGGATGAATTATTTTTGACGGCCGAGTTTTTGCTGTGCGAGGAATACCCTCATGACGAGGGAATGGGGCAGGAGTTTCGTGGCGGCATGCGTGGCCTTTGCGACGAAGCCGGGGACGACATAATCTTTCTTTTTCTTCATGGCGGCAAAGGTCTTTTTCACGATGAAAGCGGGATCGTACATGCAGTCGAAGTGGGTAATGACGCTGGTTTTGTTGGCGCGCTCGAAGAAAGCCGTCTTTGTCCAGTAGGGGCAGACGGCGAGCACGCGGATATTGCGCGTGCGGAGTTCCCGATTTACGGCGCGGGAGAGCGCAAGCACATAGGCCTTGGAGGCGGCGTATTCGGCGCCGAACGGAACGGGCTGGAAGGCGGCGACGCTGGCGATGTTGACGATCATGCTTTCCTGCGTGCAGTAGGGGAGGACGGCATACATCATGAGCGTGAGCGCGCGGCAGTTGAGGTCGACCATTCCCGCTGCGTCCTCTTCGGGAATGCGGTCGAAGCGCTCGAATTTTCCGTATCCGCTCGCGTTGATGAGCAGGCGGACGACAGGCTGTTCGGCGGCAAGCCGTTCTTGGAGCGTCGTTATGCTGCTCTCGGCCGTGAGATCGAGCGCAAAGGCGCGCACGGGAACGGGGAGTTCTTCTCCGAGGGCAAAGAGCTTTGCTTCGGTTCGGGCGACAAGCCAGAGCTCGTCCACCCGACAGTGTGCGGGGAGTTCTTTGGCGAGCAGTCTGCCGATCCCGGACGAGGCGCCCGTCACGATGGCGATATTTTTTTGTGCCATAAAAAATTCCTCCAAAATTTTTTTACGCAGTGTTTAAGTGCGATAGGGATGCGGTATATTATATATGACCTCCGTAAGGGGAGGCTCCAAAGGAGTAACAATTATGAAAACGTATTTGCAGAAGAGAAATTCGGGAGATGTGTTCGACGTGTTCGAGGACCTTTTCAAACCGATGTTCTATGATGAACAGCTCGACAGCATGCGTACCGATATTAAGGAAACCGACAAGGACTATCAGCTCTCGATCGAGATGCCCGGCTTCAAGAAGGACGAGATCAAGGTCTCTCTTGAGAACGGATATCTGACGGTCAGCGCCGAGAAGGACGAGAAGCAGGAAGAGGGCAGCGAAAATGCCAAGTACCTGCGCAAGGAATGCCGTGTCTCCTGCCAGAGAAGCTATTATGTCGGCGACAAGGTGCAGGAAGAGGCCGTCAAGGCAAAGTACGAGAACGGCATGCTTCAGCTCACGGTTCCCAAGGAAGAGCCCAAGAAGATCGCCGCAAAGTCGATCGCAATCGAATAACCGATTGCCTCGCCGCGTGACGAATGGTCGGAAATGACCATGACGTAACTTCGATTTCAAGACCCCGCGTTTACCCCGCGGGGTCTTTTTTTGTGCTTTGCAGACGAAAGAGAGTTTGCGGAGATTTCTCGGTCATCGCCGTGCGGATATGTAACGTTTTCGTTTGCAGGAAAAAAGGATTTACCGAGGATTTCTGTGCGGAGCCTGCTCGGGCGGGAATGCCCGCACAGTGCAGGGGAGAAACAGGAAAGCTAAATGAGTGTTCCGTACTCGTCGTAGAGCTGTTCCGAGCGTGCGGCGATCTCCGCCTGGCGCTCCGTGATCTGCTGTGCGCGCACATAGTCGCGGCCGCAGGAGGCAAGCTCTTCCCGCAGGGCCGCATCCTCCGCTTCCAGGGCGGCAAGTTCCGTTTCGATGGCGCGGACGCGGTTGCGGCGCTGCGCTTCGCGGGCGCGGTCCTCCTTGCTGCGATAGCCTTCCGTCGGCTTCTTTTCCTCGGCCGCCTGTTTTTTGGGCGGTTCTTTTTTACGGTTGAGAAATTCCTGATATCCGCCGTCGAAGGGCAGGAGCGTCTCGTTTTCAATGAGGACGACGCGGTCGGCGACGGCCTCGGTAAAGCGGCGGTCGTGCGAGACGAACAGCACCGTTCCCGTAAATTCCCGAAGGGCGCGCTCCAACGCCTCGCGGGCGGGCAGATCGAGATGGTTGGTCGGCTCGTCCAGCACGAGCACGTTTCCGTGTTCCGCTTCCAGCATCGCAAGGGCGAGTTTTGCCTTCAACCCGCCCGAGAGTTCTCCCACGGTCTTTTGTACGTCGTCGGCGTCCAACCCTGCCTGGGCGAGAATGCCGCGCGCGTCCGTCTGCGAAAGTCCGCGGTACTTCCCCCAGAAGGCATCCAGCACGCGGTCCGACGGATTGAGCTGCGCGTTCTCCTGGTCGTAGTAGGCGATATGCACATACCGCCCCAGCCGCACGCGGTTGTCTCCCGACGGGAGGAACTTCAAAAGCGTACTTTTGCCCGTACCGTTATCGCCTAAAAGCGCACATTTCTGTCCGCGCATCAGGACGAAGGAGGCGTCGTTGAGCAACGTCTTGCCGTCGACGGCGAGGTCAAAGTGTTCGGCGCGTATCACGCACTCGTAGGGCTGTTCCTCGAAGGAAAAGCAAAAGCGCGGCGGACGTTTGGGCGGAACGGGCTTTTCAAGCCGCTCCATGCGTTCAAGCTGTTTGACGCGGCTCTGCGCCGCCGAGGCGGACGTCGCGCGCACGATGTGACGGTCGACAAAATCCTGCAGTTTTGCGATCTCCTCGCACTGTTTTTCGTAAAGGCGTTCCTCTTCTTTCCGCTTCTCTTCGCGCAGGACGCGGTATTTGGAATAGTTGCCCTTGTAGGATGTCAGCGTGCCGTTTTCAAGCTCTAGGGTGCGCGTGGTGAGCCGATCGAGAAAATAGCGGTCGTGCGAGACGACGAGTAGCGCGCCCTTGTAAGAGGTGAGATAGTCCTCCAGCCAGAAGAGGGTGGAGGTGTCCAGGTGGTTGGTCGGCTCGTCCAGGACGAGCAGTTCCGGCTCTTCCAGAAGGAGACGGCACAGTTTGAGCTTGGTGCGCTCTCCGCCGGACATGGTGCTGACTTTTTGATCATAGAGCCGCTCGAATCCCATGCCGCCCAGCACGGTGCGGATGCGGACGTCGTAGTGATAGGAGTCGCGCGCCGCAATCCGCTTGTTGAGGCTCTCCGCACGGGCGGAGAGAACGCGCATCTGTTCCTCATCGGCGGTGGCCATGTCCGCTTCCGTGGCGCGCAGACGGGCAATGAGCTGGCTGTCCTCTTCAAAGAGCTCCTCCATGGCGCCGTAAACGGTTGCCTCCGAGGTGAATCCGCCGCTCTGTTCGAGATATCCGAGCGAGAGCCCGCTCTTTCGGATGATGTTGCCTTCGTCGGGCGTAAGTTCTCCCGTCAGAAGCTTGAGAATGGTCGTCTTGCCCTCGCCGTTTCCGCCGAGAAAGCCGACGCGCTCCTTTTCGTGTATGGCAAACGAGACGTCCCTTACGACGGGGACGCCGACATAGCCGAACGTGACGTGTTCAAAACTGACAAGCATAGAATGTTCCTTCCTGCCGAAACTGTGGGTATGGAGAAAAAATGGAAGCAGGCCGAGGCCCTGCGGGAGCGCCTCAAAAGCGCATCGCCCGCACAGTGCGCCCGCCTCACCGAGCGACTCGTGCGTCTCTTGGACGATCTGACCCGATAGCGCGCGGCCTTATTTCGTGCCGCTTTGCCTGGTGCGCGTACGCCGACCCGATAGCGCGCGGGCTTGTTCCGCGCCGCTCTGCCTGGTGCGCGTGCGCCGACCCGATAACGCCCGGGCTTGTCCCGTGCCGCCGCATCAAGCGGCGCGTGGTGTCTGTATGACCCGACCGTTGCGTCGGTTTTCTGCCGTTCGCCGTTGCGGAGGGCAGAAGTCTCGGAGTGCTCTTAAAAGTCCCAGGTCGGGATATAGGTCTTGCCCGTGCTCTCTTTTTCCTGCGTATAGAGGGGATCGAAGCCGAGCATTAAGGCGTGGTCGACGACGCGGCGGTATTCGCGCGCGGTGATGGGGCGGGCGAGCTCGGGCAGATTGCTCGTGCCCATGGGGGTGTATTGCCGCATGAGCGAGACGGGCGTGTGCGGGGGAAGCGTCTCTTTGAGGAAATCAAGGATGCGCAGGGAATCGGAAGTGCATTCGGGCATGACGAGGTGACGGACCAGGATTCCCGAGAGCAGTTTTCCGTTCTCCCAAACGGCGGGGGTCTGCGCCATAAAGGCGATGGCGCGGGAGGCGTATTCAAAGTAGTCCTTTCTGCCCGTGTAGCGTTCGGAGAGCGCGGAGGAGAAGAACTTGCAATCGGGCAGCCATACGTCGATGTAGGGCGCGATGCGCTCAAGCGCGTCCGTCTTGCAATATCCGCCCGAGTTGTACACGACGGGAATGCGCGGCTTGTAGAGGGCAAGCGCTTCAGCGATGTCGTCGGAGACGTGGTCGGGCGTGACGAGATTGATGTTGTCTGCGCCCTGTTCTTCCAGCGTGCGGAAGATCTCCGCGAGTTCGGAAGGGGTCACTGTCTTCCCGCGCTGCGCCCGCGAGAGTTCGTAGTTCTGGCAGAACACGCACTTTAAGGAACACCCGCCGAAGAACACGGTGCCGCTGCCGTTTTTTCGGGAGATCGGCGGTTCTTCAAAGGGGTGGAGATAGTATTTTGCGACGGTAAGCCCTCTGACGCCGCACGCGCCCGCACGAACGGAGCGGTCTGCGCCGCAGGACAGGGGACAGAGAGTGCATTTCATAAAAAAAAGTATATCATGTTCGAGCGGAAAATGCAACCCGAAGGCATTGTGTTTTCGTTGACTTTTTCGGGCGCCCGTATTATAATGTACAGACTATGAGAAGATTTTTTACGAGTGAGAGCGTGACGGAAGGTCACCCCGATAAAGTCTGCGACAGCATTGCCGACGCCATTTTGGACGAACTTGTGGCGCAGGATCCCGAGACGCGTTCGGCGATCGAATGCTGTGCCGCCTATAACACCCTTTTCCTGACGGGAGAAGTGACTTCCCGTGCGCAGGTCGATTTTGAAGCGATCGCACGCCGCGTCATCCGCGAGATCGGCTATGACAGCGGCGATTTTGCATATGACAAGTGCCGTATCATCACGCTTGTCCACGGCCAGTCTGCCGACATCGCGCTCGGCGTGGACGCTTCTGCCGAGATGAAGGCGGGCGGCGCGGGGTACGATGCGCTCGGAGCGGGCGATCAGGGCATGATGTTCGGATATGCCTGCCGCGAGACGGACGTCTTTATGCCGCTTCCGATCATGCTGGCACATCGGCTTGCCTATCGTCTGACCGAGGCAAGAAAGTCGGGGGAGATCGGCTATCTTCGTCCCGACGGAAAGACGCAGGTCACCGTCGAATATGAGGGCAAGACGCCCGTCCGCGTGGATACGGTGGTCGTTTCGACACAGCACGATGCCGCCGTCTCGCAGGAGCAGATCGCGCAGGACATGAAGCGGCTCGTCATCGATGCCGTCATTCCCGCACGCCTTCTGGACGAAAATACGCGCTATCTCATCAACCCGACGGGCAAATTCGTCATCGGCGGCCCGGAAGGGGATTCCGGGCTCACGGGCAGAAAGATCGTCGTCGATACCTATGGCGGAAGATGCCCCCACGGCGGCGGCGCCTTCTCGGGCAAGGATGCGACTAAAGTCGACCGCAGTGCTGCCTATATTGCCCGCTATATCTGCAAAAATCTCGTCGCCGCAGGGATCGCGGGCGAAGTGGAACTGCAGGTCGCCTATGCCATCGGCGTGGCGCGTCCCGTCTCCGTCTTCGCCGAGACGTTCGGCACGGGCAAACTCCCCGATGACGTCATCGCCGACATCGTGAAAAAGGAGTTCGATCTGCGTCCCGCCGCCATCATCGATACGCTCGGTCTTCGCCGCCCCGTCTTTCGTGCCACGGCCGCCTACGGCCATTTCGGACGGGAGGGCTTTTCCTGGGAACGCACCGACCGCGTTGCCGATCTGCAAAAATATCTCCGCTGAATTGCTGAAAAAGACCCGAACGGGTCTTTTTTTATGCCTGTTTCCAACGGACTGCGGCGGGAAGGATGCCGCGCTGCACGTCTTTCGGACAGAGCCGCGCGGCGAAGCGGTGCGCCGACCGCTCCGCCGCGCGGCAGGCGCATGATACATTTTTCGGAAAAATCTGCGCCCCGGGAAGTTGGTAAACTTCCCGGGGCGCAGATTTATTTCAGGAGACGTCCGTGTTTTGCGAATGGCGTTGTATGGGTTCGCCTGTTTGGGGCGGAGCATTCGGAAGAGGTGTTTCGGAAGAGGGGGATTTTTCGGAAGGTGGAAGATGTTCGGCCGCATCGGAACGAACAGATGTATTTGCGGAGAGCGCGGAGGCGGAAAGGGGCTGTTCGCTCTGCGTGCGGGCGCGGCGGGCTCTGCCCATGTGGTAGGCCCACTGGCCGACGGCGGCGCCGATGATGACGGCGTATCCGATGAAACTGAGGACTTTCGGGATCTGTTCGAGGAACAGAAATCCGAGAATGGCGGCAAAGAGCACCTGCATATAGTCAAAGACGGCGATTTCTTTGGCGGGCGCCTGGCGATAGGCCGCGGTGATGCAGAACTGGCCGCCCGTTGCGGCGGCGCCTGCGAGCAACAGCCACAGGAGCTGCATCAGCGACATGGGCTGATAAAAGACGAGCATGAGGGGGAGGGTGATGACGGAGGAAAATGCGGCGAAGAAGAACACGGTCATGATGCCGCGTTCGCCCTTATTTCCGAGGATGCGCACGCAGGTATAGGCGAATCCTGCGCACGCGCCGCTTGCAAAGCCGGAGAGTGCGGGCAGGACTTCCATGTCGAAGCGCGGGTTGACGACGCACATTGCGCCGGCGAAGGCGAGCAGGACGAAGATGACCTCGGGGATGGTGGGTTTTTCTTTGAGGAGAAAGACGGAAAAGAGGATGGCGAAGAAGGGGGAGAGTTTGTTGAGGATGGAGGCGTCCGAGATACTGCCGATGTGGTCGATCGCGTAGAAATTGAGGATGACGCCCAGAAGGCCCAGGCCCGAGCGGAGCAGGTGCCACGGGATGCAGGCCTTGCTGTGGATGCGGAAGTGCTCCTTCTGAAAGCAGAGGATGACGAACACGACGACAACGGTAAGGCCGTTGCGGAAAAAGACCTTCTGCATGAGGGGCAGATCGCCCGCTAAGTTGACAAAGAGGTTCATGAGCGCAAAGCAGAGCGCCGCGCCCAGGATAAAAAGGATGCCGAGTCCCTTTTTGACGGTCGTATGCATACGCAATATTATATTCCCGCGCCCGAAAAATGTCAACGCCTTCGGGACGCACGGGAAGGCGCGGGACGAACCGAAAGGCGGGCATTTGAAAATTTTTTTGCATTTTGTCTTGCCACGGCGGGAAAAATACGGTACAATCGACATGAAAAAGCAATGCGGCGGGGAGAGGCTCGTTTTCTGCCTGTCGGGACTTGACCAGTCGACCTGCTAAAGCAATGCGGCGGGAAAAGCGCATTGCGGACGGGACGGGAACCGTTTGAAAAAAAGGAGATCGGAGGCGGCAAGGGCGCAGGCGGCCGCCGCGAGGTGACAATATGCAGGATGTTATTATTTCCCATCACAATCGGAATCTTTCGGCAAATCTTCTGCTTCCGTCGCGGCAGGCGCGGACGGCGGTCGTGTTCAGCCACGGGTTCAACGGCTCGAAGGCCGACTTTCTTCCCGAGGCGGAACTGTGTCGGAAGGCGGGCTGTGCGGCGCTCTGCATCGATTTTTGCGGCGGTTCGGTGCGCGATCGGAGCGGATTTCCGACTTCCGCCATGACGCTCGGCACGGAGAAGGAAGACCTGCACGCGGCGGCGGACTTTGCGTTGCGGACGAGCGGGGCGGAGCGCGTTTTTTTGTTCGGGGGGAGTCAGGGCGGATTCATTTCGGCGCTGGTTGCCGAAGAACGCCGTGACGTCTGCGCGATGATGTTGCTCTACCCGGCGCTCTGCATTCCCGATGACTGGCGCCGAACGTTCCCCGACGGCAAATATCCCGAAACGTACACGCTCTGGGGCATGACGCTCGGCAGAGATTTTTTTGCGGATGCGTGTGCGCGCGATGTCTTTTCACAGATCGGCAGGTTTTCCGGGCCTGTAAGGATCGTCCATGGGACGCGCGACCGGATCGTTCCGATCGATTACAGCCGCCGCGCCGCCGCGCGCTATCCGAACGCCCGTCTTACGGAGCTTGCAGGGGAGGATCACGGTTTTTCGCCTGCGGGGGGAATTGCCGTACGCCGCGTGCTCGAAGACATGCTGCGCGATGAAAATTTGATATAGCAAAAAAGAAAACGGCGAAAAAACTGCACGGGATTTTCCGTTCGCTCTTTACAATTCACAAAATCTGTTGTATAATGGAAAAGACCCTTTGTTACAGTTCTATTCGGGTCGGAGGAAAATATGGCAAGCGTGAAGAAGAGGACATGGATCGCCGTGGGGGCGGTTCTGTTGGCTCTGCTTGTCGCAGCGGCGGTTGTCGTCGGCGTCATTCTCGGGAAGAAGGCCTATACGCCCGTCAGTGCGATCGATCTGCAGGAATATAAACTTGTCGACGTGGAGTACGAACGCGATTTCTACTGCAACGAACCCGAGCCGCGTGCCGCTCTCGTGTTTCGCAACGAGGAGGGGAAGGAGAAGCGCGCGCCGCTCTCCGAAGCGCAGGTCACGGGGCTCGACACGCATGAAGTCGGCGAGCGCGTCATGTCTGTTTCGGTGGAAGGCCAGCAGTTGGAGGTCGTCTATAAAGTCGTCTATAAGGACATCTATTTCAATCAATCGTCCGCCATTTGCCTGAGTCTTCACGATGCGTTTGAGCTGAAAAATCTCTATGCAAGCTGTACCGATTATGCGGATGCCGTCGTCGCCAGGATCCCTCTAAACGAGATTTTTTCAGGAAATGACGTGGACGTTTCCGAGATTTCGGAGACAGCACAGACGGCAAAGACGCAGTACGAAGGATTTTCGTTTACGCTCTCCTATACGGTCGGGTATATCGGATATCGGAACCTCTATTGCAGTACGGCGTCGGTAAAAGAGGGCGATCGTTCCTTCCGCGTGGACCGTCTGCGCTTTTTCTGCAAGGAAGAGGACAAGCAGCCGACGCGCTCGGCGGCGCTTTCGGGGTACGGCTCTTTCTATCTCGTCACCGAGGGAGATCCCGACATCTACGGCGATCCGTTGACCTTCGATTGGGTGGCGGATCCCGCCAATCCCGCCCGCATCAACTTGTATCTCAACCGCGTGGCGGATAACGCCGACGGCAGCGGCGCGTGCGTCTATGACGCAAACGCCCATACGCTCAAAGTCTCTTCTTCCGTGCTGTCCACCGCAAACGATCTCATCTTCCGCCTTCAGCTGGATTCCCTTCCCGTCAGCGAATAAGTCAGCGAGATGGCTACGGCCCGCCTCGGCGGGCCTTTTTTTGCGGGTTGGATTCGGGTTGGATTTGCCATATCGCACGGGACAAAGCGGCGGCACGGGGCATAGGAGTGAGGCATGAAACTCGGAAAATACAATGTGACGGTTTATCCGTCTGCGGAAGCGGGGCGGCCTGCGGTGTATCTCAACGTCTTCGGCAAAGAGGGGCGGGCGGCACATGAGCTTCTGCAAAGCGCGGGATGCGACTGTACGCTCGTGGTGATCGGCGGGCTGAATTGGCAGCGCGACATGGTGCCGTGGGATGCGCCCTCTCCCTTTTTTGCGGGAGGCACTCTTACGGGCGGGGCGGAGGAGTATTTGCATACGCTCACGGAGCAAATTTTGCCTGCAGCAGAGGAGAGGCTTCCCGCGCCTCCGAGTCTGCGTGCGATCGCGGGCTATTCGCTGGGCGGGCTGTTTGCGCTGTATGCAGTGTTCCGATCGCCGGTCTTTTCCCGATTCGCAAGCGTGTCGGGTTCGTTGTGGTTTCCCGGGATAGTCCGATTTGTGCAAGAGAACTTGCCGAAGGCCGAGCTCGCGTGCGCATGCTTTTCGCTGGGGGAGAAGGAGAGCCATACCCGCAATCGGGTGCTCTCCGCGGTGGAAGGGAACACGGAACAAATCGCGGACTGCTTCCGTGCGCGCGGAACGAAGACGTATTTCGTCCGCAATCCCGGCGGGCATACCTGCGATTGCGCCGCCCGCACGGCGGCGGATATTCTGCGGATATTGCAATAGAATATGCCGGAAGGCGCCGAATGCAGGAAAGCCCCGAACGGGAGGTCGCCCGAAGGCGATTTTGCCCCGAAGCTGACGGGCGAGGAAATGGGGCGGGAAGACCGATAACGCCTGCTTCGTGCGGGCGTTTTAGGCCTGCAAAGAAGGCCTGAAAAAAACAGGCGAAGTTTGCAGAAAAAAGTGTAAAAAATGCAAAAAAACACTTGACAATTCTTTTGATTTATACTATGATAATCAAGCATTGCGATTGCGGCACGCCGCAAGCGGGCCTTTAGCTCAGTGGTTAGAGCTGCCGGCTCATAACCGGTTGGTCCGCGGTTCGAATCCGTGAAGGCCCACCAACACGTCTTCTACGGAACGCTGTCTGATCGCATCTGCGGCGACGCCGTTTACACGGCCCAATAGCTCAGTTGGTTAGAGCGCCAGCCTGTCACGCTGGAGGTCGACGGTTCGAGCCCGTTTTGGGTCGCCACATTTTTTTGAGCCCCATTCCCAAGGAGTGAGGCTCGCGCCTTGAAATAAGGCGATTTTGCCTTGGTAGCTCAGATGGTAGAGCAACGGACTGAAAATCCGTCTGTCGGTGGTTCGATTCCGCCCCAAGGCACCACCTTGCCGGTGTAGCTCAATTGGCAGAGCAGCTGATTTGTAATCAGCCGGTTGCTGGTTCAATTCCGGTCACCGGCTCCACCGACAATAAAACAAATTCATATACGGGAAGATTCCAGAGCGGCCAAATGGATCAGACTGTAAATCTGACGTCTTCGACTTCGGTGGTTCGAATCCACCTCTTCCCACCACGACGGGCACCCATTCGGGTGCCCGTTTGTGTATGAAAAGAAATAAACGCGGTGATCCCTTGCGGCGTAAGCGGAATGAGCAGAGAAATAGCATTGGGAAGCGGAAAACTTGATCCTGTGCGGCGATGTATTGCACGGATTTGCGGGAGTCCGCCTTCTACAGTGCTTTTTTTGAGGGCGGATTGTACACGGAAGGGACGGGGAAAAAGAAACGTTGCGCTTCTTGGGTAACTTTTATGAAAGAATCAGCGAATTATTTTCAACAGGAAGAGCGCTTTTATTTTGAAAATTTAAAATCCGACGATATAATAATGATACGAGATAATATAAGATAAGGGAGAAAAGGTATGAATCTTAGTTTTGACGAAATAAAGTCAATCGTATTCGGATCGGTATGTACAACCAATGAGGCGGACGGCATCCATTTTTGCAAGATGACGGCAGAACAGCTTGCAGTGTGGGACGGGCAGTCTGCGGATCTGGGCAGAAATGCAAGGGCATTGACGGGAGTTACGCTCGACTTTGAAACAAATTCAAAGACAGTCTTTCTGGAATTGAGCGAGGAATGCAATCTCGACGTTTATCTCAATGGACTTCCTTATCGGCATCGGACATTTGCATGTATCATGAAATTGCGTTTGAACGGGCAACGCAATCGGGTGACGGTTTATCTTCCCGCCCATGATACCCCGCCTGCCATTGTTCAGCTTAGTGTGGACGACGGAGCGTTTGTAGAGCCGCATCATTTTGACAGGAAATTTTTATTTATGGGCGACAGTATCACGCAGGGATGGGATTCCGTCTTTATGGGTGAGAGATTTGACAGCATGTCATATGCCAATATTGTATCCCGTCATTTTAATGCCGAGAGCGTGATCTGCGGGGTCGGGGGAGCCTATTTTCTTCCTGAAAGTCTGACAGAAATGCCGTTTGATCCGGATACAGTGATCGTTGCATACGGTACAAACGACTATTTCCGTTTTTCCGATCATGATTTTGTATTGAAGAATGCGGAAGAATATCTGACACGGGCGGCGGAGCTCTATTGGGGAAAAAGATTCTTTTGCATTACGCCCATCTACCGTGATGTCGGACCCCAAGAACAGCCTAAGTTTGACGAATATTGCGAGCGTCTGAAGGAGGTTGTCCGCCGCAGCGCATTCACACTCATTGACGGCGGGGAACTGGTCCCTCATTATAGCGATTATTATGCGGACAAAAATCTTCATCCGAATGCACTCGGGTTCTATATTTACGGAAAGAATCTGATCCGTGAAATGGAAAAAGCATTCGGGCAGCAAGATTCATAAACTTTATTGATGTAAATATTTTCCTATAAAATCACATCGCAGCTATAAAAATCACATTTTGAAACGATGCTTTATTTTCTGGGATTTCTGGGACGCATCGATAAGATACGGAAAATGATGCAGCAAAGTTTTATACAGTGAAGATATTGCAATGACTTGCAACAATTTTATTTATCTGTACAGGGCATCCGACGGGTGCCCTGTTTTTTGATAAAAAAATTTTAGATTGCAGGTGATAGGGGAACAAAAACAGGCGCGTTTTTGGTGCATCCCTCATTTCACAAACTTTTTTAACCTGCGAGATGAGGTGAAAGGAATCAGATCGTGAAATTTGCCGATATATTATTATGGTATTACAGTTATAGCGTGTCAGACGCAGAGCGCAGGAGAAAGTTGCAGTTCTTGGTTCTTTGTTTGCGCTAAGCTGCTTTGTAAAAAAACTCAAAAAAGAAGAAAAATTTATTTTGGAACTGTTGACAAAATAAAGATCGAGTAGTATAATAAGCTTGATTTGGAAACGTTTCCAATTATTTTTTGTTGAGAATGGAAACGTTTCCGATAAAAATTGTCTGACAGAACAGATGAAACTTATGGGAAAAAGATCTTTGTGAACAGGAACAAGGAGAGGGAAATGATTGTTTGTATCGGTGAGATTCTTGCAGATATGACGGGAACGGACAGGAAGAGCAGTTATCAGTTTGACTGTTATGCAGGGGGAGCTCCTTTTAACGTGTCATGCGGGATTGCAAGACTTGGCGGAGACGTAACGTTTGCGGGGTGTGTCGGGCAGGATGCGATCGGGGCATATCTCAAGCGCTATGCGGATGGAGTCGAGGGGCTCAGGACCCGCATCGCGACCGATCGGACGCGGAACACGACGCTTGCTTTTGTCACACTGAGCGAGGCGGGGGAGCGCAGTTTTTCGTTTTTCAGAAAAAACACGGCCGACTATGCGCTTGATATGCCGATGGTGGAAGACCTGATCAGGGATGCGCAGATCGTACATATCGGGTCGCTGATGTTGAGCGAGGAGAGAGGGCGCGCATTTGCGGAAGAGGTGTTCGGCTATGCAAAGCGCTGCAAAAAGAGGGTAAGTTTTGACGTTAATTACCGTGAAGACATCTATGAGAGCGCGGAAGATGCGAAGAGGATTTATTCTTTATGGCTGACGCGTGCGGATATTCTCAAGCTGAGCGAGGATGAAGCGGAGCTCTTTTACGGGGCGCATGCGGATGAGGAGCTCAGGGCGCTTTCAAAGGATAAGATGATCTTTGTGACGTTGGGAAAGGCAGGAGCCAAGCTGTATGTGAACGGCGAGGCGACGCTCCGACCGACGATCGATGTCAAAGTTGTGGATACCAACGGCGCGGGGGATGCATTTTATGCGGGGGCTTTATTCAAGATTCTTTGCGGGGAGAGCAATCCTGTAAGCATTCTTGATTTTGCGAACGTATGCGGGGCTCTTGCGACGACAAGGCACGGGGCGACGGAAGTGCTCCCTTCTCTGAAAGAAATAGAAGGATACCTGAAGCGTGTGAACGCGGAGTAAGGAAAAGGCAAGGGGAAAAATCATGACGCAGAGGTTAAGAAAGACGCTTTTATTGATTGCGGCAGTGCTTCTTTTTGTGTGTGCGGCATGCTTTGGTGCGATCGTGCATGCAGATGCGAGTACGGAAAGTCCGCTTTCGGTCAGTTCCGAAGGGGACAAGATCGAACGGTTTGAAACGGCGTATGCGCAGGATGAGAGCTTTGTGTATACAGCGCGCGTGCGTTTTGTAAGCGGACAGGCGGCGGGGATTGCGTTCGGGATACAGGACGACGGAAGCGGATTCGTGCTGAACGTAGACAGACAGGCGAACAGGACCAAGCTCATGTATTTTACGGCATCGGGCGAGGGGACGCTTTCTGCAAAAGTGCTGTATGAGGACTATTACATCGGCAATGCAAACTGTTCTGAGGCGGAGCTTGCGCGCGTTCAGTCCCGCGTAGCGGCCAAGCAGGAATTTTATCTGAAAGTAGCCGTCACGGGCGGCAGCGATCCTGCGGTGAAGTGCTATGTCGATGATATTCTTCGGTTTGATTATGACGCGGCGATTTCGCTCATCGATGAAGAAAATGAGATCACCTACACGGGCGGGGCAATCGGTGTCAACACATTTGCGGCGGAGGCGGAGTTCGGCGAGATCTACCACGGCGCAAGCGATTTTACAAGGTATACCGAGCTTTACAGGAACCAGTATCATTATTCTCCCTTCAGCGGCTGGAACAACGACCCGAACGGTCTCGTCTATGACGGAGAATACTATCATCTCTATTATCAGACGCAGCCTTTCCAGAAGACGTGGGGCGATATGTATTGGGGACATGCGCGGTCGAAAGATCTTGTCACATGGGAAAATCTTCCCATTGCGCTGCTTCCCGCGGACGGCAGTTTCATGTGGAGCGGGTCTGCTCTGATCGACGATGAGAATCAAAGCGGACTTTTTGACAGTCTGTATGAGAGTGATCCTTCCTACGACGGCTCAAAGAACATCATTATTTATTATACGGTGGATGGCGGGCCCGATCAGGATCAATGGATGGCATACAGCCTTGACGGCGGGATCTCCTTCATCAAGCACAAGATGATCATAGACGGCGCAAGCGTCGAAAACGGGATCACGTTCCGAGATCCGAAGGTGTTTGAGACAGAAGAAGGCGTCTGGGGTATCATTATCGGCGGGGGACAGCTTCGCTTTTATGTTTCGACCAACCTCACCGATTGGACGCTCGCAGGAGAGCTTCCCGTTTATGCGGAATGTCCCGACATCTATAAGCTTTCTGTCGGGGACGGTGAACGCTGGGTCATCAATGCGGGCGGGATCGGCTACATTGTGGGAGATCTCACTTATGATGCGCAGACTCGTCAGTTTACATTTACCGATCAGTTCGGCGTGGAGCTGACGGCAAGCGAAACGCAGCCTTCGCAGGTGAAAATTTTTGATCTTGATAATGCGAACGGCTCATATGCAACGCAGACATTCTATATTGACAATGCCAACAGCGCATATGACGGGCAGATCATCGGCATGAGCTGGTTTGCGGGACAGCCGGGATACCAGGCGCCGATGGATGAGCATGAATGGCTCTCGGGCGAACAGGCAGTAGGCCCCGATACGGGAGCGCAAGCGAATATCCGTTCCATTTGGAACGGCGGGTTTACCTTCCCCGTACAGTATTCGCTGATCGAGAAAGACGGGATTTATCTCCTTCGTCAGACGCCGATCGCACTTCCCGAAACGCTTTTGCAGACGGTCTATTCTGCGCAGGAGAAGACGGTATCTTCTTCGGATGAAAACATTCTGGCGGACGTGTCCGGAAACACGCTGAAAATCACAGCGAATATCCGCACGGATGCGCAGCGGTTCGGGTTCCGCGTGTTTGTGGGTGACGGTGAGTATACGGAGTTTGGCTTTGATGCGCAGGAAGGGTACTATCTTGACAGGACGCATACGTCCTCCGGCGGCACGATCATAGCCAATTACAGCGATGTCTATGCAACGGGTATCAACGATTACGTTTCGGCGGACGGAGAGTACGATTTTGTCGTTCTGCTCGATCGGGGAAGCCTTGAAATGTTCTGTGAAGATGCGACGCAGGTCTTTTATGCGAACACCTTTGCGGGATATTATTCGGACGGACTGGAATTCTTTATTGAAGGGGACGCTGCCGCGACCCTGTCCATTCATATTGAGAAGATCGGTTCGGCATTTGCCGCGGCGTCGGAAGAAGCAAAACTTTCTCTTTCCGCGGAGGAAGTCGGGCTTGATACCGTGATCATGACGCAGGCGCAAATCAATGCCTATGTAAGCGGAACGGATGGGCGCGTTGAGTGGCAGATCGCCGATGACAGCATTGCAACGCTGTCGCCCACGAAGAACGGAGCAACGCTCACCGCGCTCAAAAACGGACAGACGACGGTCACCGCGACCTTATATGACGAAGAAGGAAATGTCCTTGATGAAAAGCAGGTCACGGTGCAGGTTGTGCAGGGAAATGCAGACGCAAGCAACCTGACGTTTTCCGCAGACGGCATACAGGCGGGGGAATGGCATTCATCTGCGGAAGGAATCAGCGGAAGCCGTTCGGGAGACGGGTTTATTCTGGCGGCGGAGGAACTTGAAAACTTTTCCTATGAGGCAACGGTGTCCGTTGCGGGTGCAGAGGCGGCGGCGCTTGTATTCCGTTCGGATGCGCAGATGGATTTTTATTACGTTGCGAACTACGATAAAAATCAGGGGATCGTCAAGGTCTGGTCTACGGAGAAAGAGTTTCTCAATGTTTCGGTCGGCGTCTTCGATGAAGTGACTTTGCGCATTGTCGCCGAGGGAAATACGTTCTCTTATTACTTCAACGGAAACCTTGTCGGTACCTTCACCGATGACAATGCTCCTGCAAAGGGGTATGTCGGACTCAATGTGTTCAACGGAACGGCGGTGTTTGGTTCGGTCAAATACTTCCCTTTGCAGAGCGGAGAGAGCATATACAGCGGTTCGGACGTGACGGTATATCTTTCGACGGACGGATATGTTTCCAAAGTCTTTAATTTCACGCTCAACAATTCTCCTGTGGACTCCGCGTATTTCACACAGAGCGGGAACGGGCTCACGATTTCGGCAAAGTATCTGAAGACGCTTGCGCCGGGGAGCTATCGGTTCCTTGCACTCACCGAGAGCGGTACGGAAGAATTTTCCGTTACAGTGCAGAATACGTCCCTTATTGTCAGCGATGTAATCCTGAGTGCCCTGGCGGATGTGCATGTAAGCATCGGAGCGGCGGCGCTTACGGGCGTGGAGCTGAACGGAACGGCTATTCCGGATACGATGTATTCGGTAAGCAACGGAATTCTTACGATCAACGCGGAAGTGCTCGCCGGCGGACTGAATTCAGTTTCGCTTGTTCTCGGGGACGGAACGAGAGTATCGTTCAGCATCATTGCCCCTGAGCTGCAGACTCCCGTTGAACCTGCTGCCTCGGCAGGCTGGGGAGACATCCTGTTCTACGTTGTCGGAAGTATTGAACTGGTTCTTGTCGTAACGCTGCTTGTGATGGTCATTCTGAAGAGAAATAAATGCAAGAGGATGAAAAAATAATATGTCAAGCATCAAAGATGTTGCGAAATATGCAGGCGTAGGGCTGGGCACCGTATCGCGGGTGCTGAACGGGGAAAAGGGCGTGAGTGACGAAACGCGGGAAAATGTTCTCAACGCGATCCGCGAGCTCGATTACAAGCGCAATTCTCTTGCAGTCAGTTTCCGTAAGAACGAAAACAAGATCGTAGCGCTGCTTGTTCCCGTAATCGACCATCCGTTCTTCGCAAAACTTGCCTATTATGTGGAGGACGAGCTGGATAAAAACGGGTATTCATTGCTTGTCTCCTGCAGTCAGAGCAGGCAGAGCAAAGAATATGCCATGATCGAAAAGCTCAAGCGCAAAGATGTGGACGGTATCATTTTTGTCACACATTATGACTACAAGGCAGAAGAGCTGAGCAAATA